>OGJK01000410.1_pt1 | contig 46877 bp, 39 predicted proteins | sample 1571961 | NCBI WGS metagenome assembly OGJK01 (sample SAMEA2582120, study PRJEB24529) | metagenome | biome: Human gut stool | place: China | collected 2011 | reverse complement strand
AAAAAGCAAAGAAAATGAAGAAATTAGTTTTTATGTTCGTAGCTATCGCAGCTATGTCTTTCGCATCTTGTGGTAATAAGAACCAGAGCGCTGCTCCTGCAACTGACTCTGACACTACAGCAGTTACTGACACTGATAGCGCTGCTGCTCCTGCAGACTCTGCTGCTGCTCCTGCAGACTCTGCTGCTGCTCAGAAGTAATCGTTAGCTCGAACTGAAAAATGAGAGAATGCGCCCGAGGCTATAGTCCCGGGCGTTTTTTTGACTTTGTCCCATTGGTGCCCTCGGTCTGCTGCCTTCGTGACGGGCATGCGGCCCTCGGACATGATCTCGTCAAAGTGCAGTGATATTGTGGAAGCACACGTCGCACATGTATGTGCCCCTTTGACATGTACGACGTTCATGGTTGCCAGTTTGCCCCCAAAGGCTTGATGCGTATCAACTTTTAAGGGTAAAAGCAAACAATCGGCTGATACATTGTCTTTCTTTCCTTCTTTGGCAATACCTTTGCAATGTAAATAGTAAACAGGAAACATTAGGAAGGAGTACTAAGACATGGTAACGATTATGATTGTCGTGACAGCTTCCATCGCTATGATTGCACAGGCTGTCACCTTCATCAATGACTTGAGAAAAGACTAAAGCGAGAAGTCTGAACCTTCGTGTTCGGTGCGCCTGAAAGGCAATAGGTTGTTGAAAACCTCCTTCAAAGGCCGTCGTGAGAAAGCTTAGAAAAGAAGTCAGGCCTCTCATTGACCATTTCCCATTATTTGGGATTGGTTGGTGAGAGGCCTGATGTGTGCTGATGTTATGGCATTGTCATGGTGTTTTGCATTGTGTCGTCATAGGAATTAGCCTTGCTGATTTAATAAATTCAATGTAGAATATCCTCGTAGCATTTGCTGTTATAAACAACTTTTATCCATCAGATTTGTATCCGTCACTTTGTCTTCTTCAAAATTTGAATAAAACGAATCTTTACAAGATGGCATCACCGCGGAGTCGTGATCCAGAGAGCAGGGAAACTTGAAAATGAGAAAAAACAAAGATGAGTCATCGATTTTTTCCGGCTTATGTTGTCAAAGTACCTTTCTGATACTATCAGAAAGGCTTTCTGACTTGGTCAAAGTGCCTTTCTGACCATGTGATCTTACCGAGATGATAGCATTAGAAAGGCTTTCTGATAGGCAACACCGACAGAATTTCATGGTAAAATGACTGTTTTCTTGGAGGGGAAAATTGCCATATGTTTGTATTATTCTGTGTATCAGTTACTTATAAAATATCTCTCAAAAATCGCAAAATTGGGAGCGACATAGTGGTTGGTTCAGAAAATCGCAAGGAGAAGGGCGGAAAAATGTCAGTTTACTCAACAAAGAAGATGAAAAACGAGATACGGCAAGAGATCGTCTTGTTAGCTCATGCAACAGTATATGTTTGGAGAATCGCCTTTCCCAAACAAACAATAACTGACTCACACTAATTTTCTGCCAAGGTGCTCTTGAATATTGATACTTTTCTTTTATCAATAATTTGAGAATTATGGAAATCCCTGCGCTTCACTGGGATTTCTCACCTTGTTTACGCCAAGGCGCAATATGGTGAACAGCTCTTTTCTCTTTCCTGTCGCTTGTTCGTTTGCAGCTTGCTCATATTACTCATATAACTCTGTGTACTCTATAAGGCAAACCCTTTTTCATGTCCTCTGCGTGAGAGATATTCGCTGGACAGTTATTAGGTGAGACAAATGCGTTAAATATGCTAAAAAGCGATTTGCGAATGATTCAACATATTCGTAAATCGCTTATTTTTGTAAATGGAATGACGGAAGTCATGGAGTGAGTTTTCAACAATATATTTTCCTTAAAGTCTAATGTCCTATGATGAGAATTGGTATTCCAAAGGAGATTAAGCAGGGTGAGAGTCGTGTAGGCATGACTCCTGCTGGTGTCGCCGAGTTGATCAAACACGGTCATAAAGTCTTTGTACAGCATACAGCCGGGGAGGGTAGCGGTTTCCCCGATGCGGCATATGAGCACGTAGGTGCAGAGATACTGCCGACAATAGAGGACGTCTATACCCAATCGGAGATGATCATCAAGGTTAAGGAACCTATCGAACCGGAGTATTCTTTGGTCCGTAAAGACCAGTTGGTCTACACCTACTTCCATTTTGCCAGCGACCGGCCGTTGACCGAGGCAATGATCAAGAGTGGTGCAGTGTGCCTGGCTTACGAGACGGTGGAGGAAGCCGACCACAGTCTGCCGTTGCTGCGCCCGATGAGCGAGGTAGCCGGACGCATGGCTGTTCTCAATGGAGCCTATTATCTTCAGAAAACGAAAGGCGGAAAAGGCAAGCTCATCAGTGGCGTGCCCGGCGTGAGACCGACGAAAGTGCTTGTCCTCGGCGGTGGAACTGTCGGTGAGGCCGCCGCGCGTATGGCAGCGGGTATGGGCGCTGATGTCGTGATCACGGATATCTCTCTGCCCCGTCTGCGTCAGTTGGGCATCGAGTTGCCGGCCAATGTGACGACACTCTACTCTTCTGAGCACAACATCCGGCAGGAGTTAAGAGATGCAGATATCATTATCGGCTCGGTGCTTGTCCCCGGTGATAAGACACCGCATTTGATCACACGCGACATGCTCAGCCTGATGGAGCCAGGAACGGTGTTGGTGGATGTGGCCATCGACCAGGGAGGTTGCTTCGAGACGTCTCATCCGACGACACACGCCGAACCTGTTTATACAGTAGAAGGCATCGTGCATTACTGTGTTGCGAATATCCCTGGTGCCGTGCCGAACACGTCGACATTGGCACTGACCAATGCCACATTGAAATACGCTTTGCAGTTAGCTGATAAGGGCTGGCGCAAAGCTTGCGAAGAAGATCCTGCCCTGCGCAAAGGCCTGAACATTGTTGAAGGCAAGGTGGTGTTTAAACCAGTCGCTGATGTGTGGGGTTTGAAATATGAGCAACTCGCCTAATTGGAACTAATTATATATCCTATTTTTCGAAAGGAATCTATACAGTTGCTCCTTCGGGAGCTTCGGTTGAGCTTAGACATAAAGAGTTATGTCGGCAAGGAATTCCTAATAAACAATTTAAAGAATTATCTGAAGGAGTGACGACGCGATGTTGTTGCTCCTTTTTCTTGGTTTTTATGGGCCTCCTTCGTGTCCTCCGTGTCTCTGTGCGAGAGTTAATCGCTGAATGGTTATCCCATAAAAAAAGCAGTGATCATTGTGGGATGATCACTACTTTATGGCTTTTTTCCTATAATGACTTTATAGTCTTGCTAAGAAAACGTTATTATCTTGCTAAAAGACAATCAGCTTCGGGCTGATCTTCTTATCAATGATGGCTCCGTTGATAGTCAGCGGAGCACATACTCCCCTTGCTTAGAAGTTCTCGGCCTTGAGCTCGAAGAAGCTCTGCGGATGCTTGCAGACAGGGCATACCTCGGGAGCCTTGGGACCAACGACAACGTGTCCGCAGTTACGGCAAACCCAGATGGCATCACCGTCGCGGCTGAAGACGAGAGCATCCTCGATGTTCTTCAACAGCTTGCGATAGCGCTCCTCGTGTGTCTTTTCGATGGCAGCGACAGCACGGAACTTGTAGGCAATCTCTGTGAAGCCTTCCTCCTCAGCTTCCTTAGCCATGTGGGCGTACATGTCAGTCCACTCGTAGTTCTCACCCTCGGCAGCAGCCTTGAGGTTCTCGCGTGTACTCTTGATGTCGCCACCCTCGAGATACTTGAACCACAGCTTAGCGTGCTCCTTCTCGTTCTGAGCAGTCTCCTCGAAGATAGCAGCGATCTGCTCGTAGCCATCCTTACGTGCCTTGGAAGCGAAGTAAGTGTATTTGTTACGTGCCTGGCTCTCACCAGCGAAAGCCTCTTGGAGGTTCTTCTCTGTCTTTGTTCCTTTCAGTTCTTTCATAATGTTTTTGATGTTAATGGTTGTGTGGCATTGCCACGTGTTGTGTTTATATTGTTATAATGCAAAGATAAGCGTCTTTTTCGGAATATCCAAAATAATCATGACTAAGCTTTCATAACTATTGTTAATAACCATAACGGTTTACTGCTCACGAAACATCCGCAGTACATCGCAGTACGAGACGTAACGGTTTGACTGATAGGCGGGATTGAGCGCGAGGAAGTTGTTGAGTTGTGCCAGTGCCTTGTACTGTCTTGTCTGCTTTTGGAAGTTGACTTTTTCACCCGGATAGATGAAGGGATAGCCTTCGGCGGCGTTGTCGCGACGGATGAAAGCCAGGGCGTAGAGACTGTTGAACTGCAGATCTTTGCCGCCTTTGAGTGAACTCTCCCCTAAATAGTTGATGGCGTCGAGGATCAGATCGCGGTCGCCGGTGCGTACCGTGTCCATGCAACTCCAGTCGTAATGGGTGAGATACCAGCAGTCGCCTTCGTAGCTGGCCTGATAGAGCATGGAGGCGAGATCGTAAGCCAGACGGGCACGCAGTGTGTCGCTGCCTGCGTTTTGGTAGCGGTGTTGCAGGTTGGTGATGTCCTGACAGAAGTTCAGTTTCTGATTACCGGTGATGGCGACGGAGCGAGGACCGGTTTGCAACGTGTCGGCGATGATCTGATGCACGAACCAGCGCGGTTGCTGATAGTTACGGCGACCGATGTATCCACAGATATTCGAGTGGTAGATGAAGTCGGTGCTTACCTTTTTGAGATAAGGTATTGCCTCTTCAAAGCGGCTCATGGCCATGAGACGTGTGCCGAGGAGATCGTTGTAATAGTCGTCACTCTGGTAACTGCTCTTGCAGGCAGCGTCAGCGAGCGGGTTGTCGGCGTGCTGCGCGTGGAGATAAGCGACGAACTGCTTGAGCGAGTCGACAGAGAGTTGCTGCAAAGCATCGTAGTAGTCACCCGACCAGTCCGGCAGGCAGTCGTAGCTTTTCGTCTCTTGAAAGTAAGTAGGAATATGCTTCCTTGTGCTCGGCAGTGTGCCGGCATTGTCGTGGTTGTCCATATTGGCGAGCATGGCGAGGGCGAGATAGCCATTACCCTGCTTTTGCAGTTCTGGCACAAGATGGTTGTAGACCATGCGTTGCAGCATGTTGGCGAAATAGGTATCCGCTACGTAGGTGTTGCCCTGCTCGTCCTTTGTTTCTGCCTGCTTGCTCATGTTTCGCATCCATGCGATCTCTTTGATGAGCCGGTTTTGCTGACCGTTGTCCATTTTCTCAGTGTAGACGCTGTTGATGTCCGCGATGGCGCGAGCGTTGTCGTGCATGCGTTGTGTACCTTCGGCAGTGATGGCCTGGGCGAGCGAAGTCTTAGCTGCGCTGTAGTTGCCGAGGAGGAATTGCAGGGCGCCGGTGGCCTCGTGCCAGAGCGCCGGCGTTGTGGTCTTGCCCTCTTTCAGCACTTGTGCGGCGAAGGCAATGAAAGCCTGGACTTCATCTTTATAGATTACGCGGGCACCCACTTCCTCGATGGCTTGGGTATATTCCTTCTTGGTCCATTGTGCCTTGTCGGTGTCAGGGACGAAAGCCGACGGGCGGGTGTAGACATCCTGTGTCTCCTGCACGTTGTTGACAAAGTCCTGCACGAGATAGGGCAGCACACGGCTGTTGGCATTGCGGGCATAGATGGCTTTGATACCACTGAGATTGCGGTAGTGGCGCACGCACCAGCGCATGCTCTGCCGGTCGTTTTGTCGGGCGTAGATCTCTAATGCGTCACGCTGCTTACCGGTCTTGGGCAGTGCGCGGGCATAGATGTTCTCCATCATATCGCGGTAGACGCTTTGTGGCATACGGTTAGACGTGGCCTTCCAGTAGCTGATGTTCTGGATGTTGTTGCCCAAGAGCATGTTGGCGCGCATGGCGAGCAGACGGTGTTGAGCCGACAGTCTGCGTCCACGATAAGCCTTTGCGGCAGCGAGCATCTGCGTGAGCACCTGCTTGCGTTGCAGCAGTTGCTTCCGCGTAGGATAGTCCCAGGTGTCAGTGAGATCACTGCTGATCTTGAGATATTTATTGAGCCAGCCGAGATAGCGCACCATCTCGTAGTCCTTCTTCTGCCGTGCCAGCTTCATGATAAAGGTGGGCGCGTCGGTATCGGTCTTGCTGTCCCAACCGTTGACATAGCTGTCTACACGGCCGTTGGTATACTGTTTCCAGAAGTCGTTGATGACTTTGAGCTGTTTGCTCTCGGTCTGTTGCTGTGCCGCCTCCACGCACATGAGGTAATAGTTGTACGTAGGTTTCTCGGACACGCAAGCCAATGATCTGCCGACAGACATCAGCAGGAGGCTAACGATGATAAATCTTTTCATAATCAGAAGCTTGGAATCTTTTTATGTTATTGGTTTGCAAATCATAGAGTATAATCTCGTCATGCGCGTCAGGACGCAGTTCGCTGATGGTCTGATGCGCTTCGAGGATATGCCGGAGGTCAGCGCTGCGACTGAGGATCTTGTCACCCGGTAGAATCGGATAGTCGTCGTCGCTGTGGAGGATGCCGACGAAATGCCCGCCACGGAAGAGCACACGCCAGGAGAAAATGGGGTAGGCGGTGGATAAGGGCAGCTGATAGGTTGCGAGATTGTGCAGGTAAGGCTTCACGTCGGCAATGTTCAGAATGGGGTAGCGGTTGTTGATGTCGCGCACATCACCGGTGTTGTACGCCATCAGCACGCCACGGTCGGCAGGCGGTACGGGCTGTGTGAGCTGATGAAAGCGGATGGTGGTCGACAACTGTAGCCGTTGCTTATGTGCCAAATCGCGCAGGGCAGAGAGAAAACCGAAGTAGGTGCGTCGTGTGGTAATCGTCCAGTCGCAGTCGATCTGCAGTTCGTTGATCGGTCCGAGCTGTAGCGCACTTGTCATCTGTCCGACGCGTTGCAGGATCTTCTCAGCCAGGTCCTTTGCCCCAGTGTGACTTTGCCCGATTGCCTTCATGCATTCGTTGGTGATGTAGACCGCCGGTGTCACCGTCACGCCTTTGGGCACGCGCCCCACGACGCTGACGCTGGCGTTGGGCATGGGCGTACCATTGGTCATCACCACGTCGAAGTATCGCAGATAGATATGGGTGACATGCTTGTGGCGGATGAATGCCGCCACGGCCGAGTCGTTGGGCGAGAAGGTCGTCTGCCAACAATAGACGGAGCGTCGGGGCTGAGCCGTACTCTCCTTTCCCCGACATCCTGCCAGCATCACGATCAGCAGCGATGCTAACAAGAGCGCACTGATGGCAAATGATCTTTTCTTGTTTATGTCTTTTAGCTTTATGGGCACAAAGATATAACAAAGAAATGAACCCGCAAAGAAAGCCAAGGCTTATTTTTCCGTCTTGCCTATGTTGCGGTAGATCTTAAAGCCGGGAGCGGCAATCGTCATGCTCATCAGCGGACAGAGATAGCTGAATCCGAGTGCCTTGCCGATGCCCATGAGTGCAATGCCGATGGTCGCCACAGTGGTCCAAGAGCTGCCTGTCATCACAGAGACAAAGCCGCTGATGACACAACAGCAGAGTAGGAAGACATAGGGATAGATGATCTTCATGCCCCAATAAAAGTGTGGGCACCACACCGCTGACGGTCCATGTGCCGGAGAGCAGGCCGATGAGCAGCAGAATGACGATGGCTGTTCCTACACTTCCGATGGAGTTGCTGATCTCTGTCTCCAAGGTCTTCCATGGCACGTGGAAGCCTGCCACGGCGACCAGGCCGCAGACACCCGTAGAGAGGATCAGTACCAGCTGACTGCCGCCGGACAGCGCGTCTGTTCCGTAGACGTGGATGACAATACCAAGAAACGCCATCAGGAAGATGACAGGGGTGAGGGAAAGGACGTACTTCATGGAATGTTGAGTGTTGAATGATGAATGAAGAATTATCTCAGCGTTGAATGTTGAGTGATGAATCATTCAACATTCAACACTTCTCCATGTGGTAGCCCAATGATTTCAGTTCCAAGGCAGCCCCCATCAAGTACATTTCATGGATCGCGGCGATGAAGACACGGAAAGCGTCCGGCGTTCCCGGCTCCACATGAAGGTGACTGATCGTATTGTAAGTTCGTGCAGCACACTCGCCGACGGTCTGCTGGAGCTTCTCGCCTTGCTCGGGGGAGAGATGAAGAACCTGCCGGCGGATGTAGTCGTCGAGATGATCGAAGTCAGTGTTGAGGATCATCATCTTGTAGAGGTCGGGAACATGGCTGTAGCGCTCCCAGTCCTCATCCCAATAGTAGGCGATCGCCATACCGATATACATCACCCAGCCGAGCGCCACAGTGGGGTAGTGGTTCCACTCGCGCAGTGCGTCGGGCAGATAACTCTCGCCGATGGTTGCCCACAGCGCCTCGATGTCCGGTGCTTCGGGAAAGTGCTTGTCGATGAGATCGTGGGCTTCGAGATAAGCCGCAAGGTCTTTGTGAAAGGTTTCCTCAAATTCTTTTGTTCTGTTCTCTTCCATGGTCTTGTTACCTTTCTTTGTTGTATAGAAACAAATATCGGGAAGGTCATTACCTTCCTGTTGCTTCGTTTAGGCTTCAGCGCCTAAGATCTGCTGTGCATGTTCCTTTACCTTGATCTGCTTAGGACGGAAGATCCCGGTGATCACACCGTTCTCGTCGGTCACGAAAGTCGTACGGAAGGTACCCATCGTGGTCTTTCCATACATTTTCTTCTCGCCGTAGGCACCAAGAGCCTCCACGAGTTTCTTTTCTGTATCAGCGATGAGGGGGAAGGGTAAGTTGTATTTTGCGATGAACTTCTTGTGACTCTCTGCACTCTGAATGCTCACGCCGACGACGGCATAGCCTTTGTCGAGCATCGACTGATAGTTGTCGCGCAGGTTGCAAGCCTCGTTGGTGCATCCCGGCGTAGCGTCGCGCGGATAGATATAGAGTACGAGCTTTTTGCCTTGGAAGTCGCTCAACTTCACTTCATTGCCGTCCTGGTCAATTCCCAGGAACTCCGGCAGTTTATCTCCTATTTCCATAATAATAATGTGTTATTGTGTTATTGTCTGTCAGCTGTATGAGAGAGAAGGGACCGCCGTCGCCTTGGAAGCCAATGCGGTTGGCGGGTACCTGACAACAATACTCAAAGAAGGCAATGCACCACGAAAAGACGATGACGCCGATCAGTGGCCAGTGGTTACTGATGTGTGCCTGTTGCAGTTTCAGATGGCCATACCAAGCCAATGTCATAAAGACATTGCTGCATAACAGCAATGCGATAGTAGATAATCCGCGATACACTTTCTTTGCCGGTTACTTGTTGCTTGTAGCGTTCTTCGCGTCGCTGATGACAGAAAGAACCACGTACCATGCGATGATAATTGCGAAAGCATATTCACGGAAGATGATCAACAGCGGAATGCAAGTGATGAGGAAGGAGTAGCGGAGCTCGTTGCCTTTCCATCCCCAGTGCTTGAATTTCAATGCGAACATCGGGATCTCGGCGATGAGCAGCCATGAGCTGACGAGCATGAGGGCGATGAGTGCTATGGACATATAGGGCGACAGCGTCTCCCAATGCTTGGCGCTGAGGATCAGAGAGCCCCAAAAGAGTGCGTTGGCAGGTGTCGGCAATCCGATGAAACCCATGGCCTGACGCTCATCGAGATTGAACTTTGCCAGTCGAAGTGCTGAGAAGGCAGCCATGATATAGGCTACGAAAGCCACATAGTCGCCTACCGGCTGCAGCCAAGAAGGGTAGTCCATCACGAGCAACTGGGAGAACAGCATGGTGGAGGGCGCTACGCCAAACGTCACATCGTCGGCCAGCGAATCCAGTTCCTTACCGATAGGTGAGGGCACATGCAGCAGACGGGCACTCATACCATCGAAGAAGTCAAAAACGGCCCCGATGATGATCCACAGCAATGCCAGTTCCGGGTCGTGAAAAAAAGCAAAGCACGTAGCGATGCAGCCCGAGATGAGGTTGCAGCAGGTCAGCGTGTTGGGGATATGTTTCTTGATATTCATAGTGAATACTAATTCTGTTTGTCAGTACACAATATACATCTTTATTTATGCACTATACATTACTCATTATTTATTTAGGGCAGCTTGGCGAGGATCGTCTGGTCGCCTGTTGTCTTTTGTCCCATCTTCACCATCACTTTACTGCCGATGGGTAGGAAGACATCCACACGCGATCCGAGTTTGATGAATCCCAGGTGCTCGTCGATATAACAGTCTTCGCCTTCCTTAGCGTAAGTGATGATGCGTCGGGCCATGGCGCCTGCGATCTGTCGGCACAGTACGTCGACACCATGCTCTGTGGTGATCATCGTGTCGGCACGCTCGTTCTCTTCACTGGCCTTGGGCAGCCAAGCCTTGTGGTAGTTGCCGTTCTGATGCTTGACAAACTTCACCTTACCGTCTACGGGGAACCAGTTGGCGTGAACGTTAAAGAGGCTCATGAAGATGCTGATCATCAATCGCTTGTCGTGGAAATACTCATTCTCTTCCACCTCTTCGATTACCACGATCTTGCCGTCAGCGGGCGCCACGACGATCTTATCGGTGTCTTCCATGTTGAGGAATCTGATCGGACACTGGTAGAAATTGAAGACGATGCCATAGACGACACCAAAGACGACGAAGAACAGCCAAAACGGCCACTTTGTGTCAAAGCCATACCACAGTGCGGCGCCGACGGCGATGATAAAGATGAGTCCGTAAAGCAATGTGTCATTGCCCTCACGGTGTATGCGTATTTTCTTTAGTTTCTGTATCTTTTTTCCCATGGTTGCTCTAAGAGAGTTTCGGTTTTTCCTTGTCACTTGCATGCAAAGTTAATTCTTTTTTATCACTCCTACAAATTTTTTATACGCTACTTTTGGTTGTCTCGCTTTTTAGACGTAACTTTACACTCGGTTTTATGCTCATTATACGCTTTTAAAGTTCAAAAGAAGAATTGATGGAAGATTTCGTTCATTTGCACGTACATACACATTATTCTATTCTTGACGGTCAGTCTAAGGTGCCTCACCTGGTCGACAAGGCCATCAAGGACGGCATGAGGGGCATGGCCATTACCGACCACGGCGTGATGTATGGCGTCAAGGAGTTCTCGGACTATTGTGCCGGTGTCAACAAGCAGCGCAAGACCGACGGACTGGAGCCTTTCAAGCCCATTTTTGGTTGTGAGATGTATGTGGCGCACCATCACAAGGAGGACAAGAACAAGGATGCCGGTGACAAGTCGGGCTATCACCTCATTGTGTTGGCAAAGAACTACCACGGATATAAGAATCTTATCAAGCTTGTCAGTCGCGCCTGGACCGACGGATACTATTATCGGCCGCGTACCGACCGCTATGACTTGGAGAAATATCACGAGGATCTGATTGTCTGTTCGGCGTGTATTGCCGGCGAGGTGCCCGCCAAGATTCTCAAAGGCGACATCGAGGGTGCCAAGGAAGCCGCCCGCTGGTATCACCGTGTCTTCGGCGATGACTACTATCTTGAGCTGCAGCGCCATGAGGTTAAAGACCCGAATATCCGTGCCAACCGTGATACCTTCCCTTTGCAGCAACGCGCCAATGCCGCGATCATGAAGATTGCTAAGGAAGAAGGCATCAAGCTCGTCTGCACCAACGACTGTCACTTCGAGGACAAAGACACTGCCGAGGCCCACGACCACCTGCTCTGTCTGGCTACTGGCAAGGATCTTGATGATCCTACGCGTATGCTCTATACCAAACAGGAGTGGTTCAAGACCAGGCAGGAGATGAACGACATCTTCAGCGATGTACCCGAGGCATTGCGCAACACGCAGGAAGTTCTTGATAAGGTAGAGATCTACAGCATCGATCACGGACCTGTCATGCCGTTCTTCCCCATTCCTGAGAGTTTCGGTACGGAGGAGGAATGGCACAAGAAATTTACCGAGGAACAGCTCTTCAAGGAGTTCACCACCGATGAGCACGGTGAGAACCCGTTGCCTCCCGACAAGGCGCAGGCCGTTATCGACCGCCTCGGTGGCTATGACAAGATCTACCGCATCAAGTTCGAGGCCGACTATTTGGCCAAACTCGCCTACGATGGTGCGAAGAAGCGCTACGGCGATCCGCTGCCTGACAACGTCAAGGAGCATATCAACTTCGAGCTGCACGTGATGAAGACGATGGGTTTCCCGGGTTACTTCCTCATTGTGCAGGACTTCATCAATTCCGCCCGCAACGAGCTCGGCGTGTGGGTGGGACCGGGTCGTGGCTCCGCCGCTGGTTCTGTGGTAGCCTATTGTTTGGGTATCACGAAGATAGATCCATTGAAATACGACCTGCTGTTTGAGCGTTTCCTCAACCCTGACCGTGTCAATCTCCCGGATATTGATACTGACTTCGACGACGACGGACGTGGTAAAGTGCTCCGATGGGTCATGGACAAATACGGTCACGAGAATTGTGCCCACATCATCACCTATGGCAGCATGGCCACGAAGAACTCCCTTGCTGACGTGGCGCGTGTGGAGAAACTGCCGTTGGAGAAGGCCAACGCATTGAAGAAAGCTATTCCCGACCGACTGCCCGACGGCATGAAGATGAATTTGGGAAATGCCATCAAATGCACGCCGGAGCTACGCGAGGCGATGGCCTCACCCGATCTCCGTGAGCGCAACACCATCAAATATGCCCGTCAGCTCGAGGGCACCATCCGAGGCACAGGTCTTCACGCTTGTGGTTTCATCATCTGCCGAGACCCGATCAGCGACTGGGTTCCCGTGTCCACGGCCGACGACCCCGACTTCCCGGGACTGAAATGTGCCGTCACGCAATACGACGGACACGTCATCGAGTCTACCGGACTGATCAAGATGGACTTCCTCGGACTGAAGACGCTCTCTGAGTTGAAGGAGGCTTGCAAAGTCATCAAGCAGACAACAGGCGACGTCATTGACCTCGACAACATTCCCATTGACGATGATCTCACCTATAAACTCTATCAGCAGGGCCGTACCATCGGTACTTTCCAGTTTGAGTCGCCCGGTATGCAGAAATACCTGCGTGAGCTGAAGCCGACCGTCTTTGAGGACTTGATCGCTATGAATGCCCTCTACCGACCGGGGCCTATGGACTACATTCCTTCGTTCATTGCCCGTAAGAACGGTCAGGAGCCGATCACCTACGACATTCCTTGCATGGAGAAATACCTCAAGGACACCTATGGTATCACCGTCTATCAGGAGCAGGTGATGCTGCTCTCGCGTCAGCTGGCCAACTTCACGCGTGGACAGAGCGATGCCCTGCGTAAGGCCATGGGTAAGAAAAAGAAGAAGATTGTTGACCAGATGAAGCCGCTCTTCCTCGAAGGTGGTCAGAAGAATGGCCACGACCCGAAAGTACTTGAGAAGATATGGTCCGACTGGGAGAAGTTTGCTTCCTACGCCTTCAACAAATCTCACGCTACCTGCTACTCGTGGGTGGCCTACCAGACCGCTTATCTCAAGGCCCACTACCCGGCAGAGTACATGGCTGCTCTGATGACACGCCGCCATAGCGACATCGGTGAGATCACCAAGCTCATGGAGGAATGCAAGTCGATGAACATCCCGACGCTGGGCCCTGATGTCAATGAGAGCTATGTGCAGTTTGGTGTGAACAAGAATGGTGAGATCCGCTTCGGTCTTTCTGCCATCAAGGGCATGGGGGCCACCGCGGCAGCTGCCATCGTCAAGGAACGGGAAGCCAACGGACCATATAAGGATATCTACGACTTTGCCGAGCGTGTCAGCCTGAAGGATGTCAACCGCAAGGCTTTTGAAAGTCTGGCACTCAGCGGAGGCTTTGACTGCTTTGGCAATCAGCGCGAGCAGTATCTCGCACCCAATGTCAAAGGTGAGGTGTTTCTCGATCTCATCGTGCGCTTCGGTCAGCAATATCAAGAGGACAAGAGTCAGGCTGCCAACTCGCTCTTCGGTGCCATGGCCAGCGACATTGCCGTGGCTACACCGCCGTTGCCCAAGGCCGAGCCGTGGAGTTCCATCGAGCGCTTGGGCAAGGAAAAGGAGCTCGTCGGCATCTATCTCAGCGCTCATCCGTTAGATGAGTATGCCATCGTGCTGCGCCATCTGTGCAATACCAGTTGTGCTGAGGTTGGCGACCGCGACAACCGGGAGGAACTCTCACAGCGTGGTGAGTTGACCTTCGGCGGTATGGTCACCAAAGTCACCACGCGCTACAACAGGCGGGGCGAGCCTTTCGGCATTGTCACCATTGAGGATTTTGAAGGTCCGGGCGAGTTGGCACTCTTCGGCGACGACTGGGCACGCTGGCAAGGATGGTTCAAGGAAGGTTCGCCGGTGTATGTCATTGCCAAGTGCTTCAAGCGCTTCCCGACGAGCCAGTACTATAGTTTCAACGTGATGAGCGTGGAGTTCCTCGCCAAAGTCAAGGACACGCGTATCAACCGGCTGACGATCTCGGTCAAGAGCAAGTCGCTCGACGAGTCAACGGTCAGTGACCTGCTCTCACTAATCGATGAAAAACCGGGCAAGACCGAGCTCTGCTTCAATGTCGACGATGAGGAAACGGGTACCAAACTGCTCCTCCGTGCCACTACCAAACGCGTGGAGGTGGGCAAGCAACTCGTGGAGTACGTCGACGGGAGGCAGGATATGACACTGTTCCTCAACTGAGGAATGTATAATGTATGGTGTATAAATGATAATGCATAAATGAGACTGCATACCTTATACATATGATATAAATATAAAGAAGAAAAGAATATAGATTTATCATTATGGAGATAAAGATTCAATCACTGGGCACGATCCGCGAGGCGGCTCGTGAGTTTATCAAGGCCATGGGCGAGCACACCGTGTTTGCCTTCTACGGTAAGATGGGAGCCGGCAAGACCACTTTCATCAAGGCCATCTGCGAAGAGTTGGGTGTAGAGGACGTTATCACCTCCCCTACATTCGCCATTGTCAACGAGTATCGTTCTTCCACGACCGACGAGCTCATCTACCATTTTGACTTCTACCGCATCAAGAAATTGGAGGAAGTCTACGACATGGGTTATGAAGATTACTTCTATAGTGGTGCACTCTGCTTCCTGGAGTGGCCGGAGCTCATCGAGGACATCCTGCCCGGAGATGCCGTGAAGGTCACGATCGCCGAGCAGCCCGACGGGTCACGTCTCGTCACCTTCTAAAGAGCCGCTACCGCCGTTTCAAGTCCCATTTCCGCTTTGGGAATCTGGAGATGAGGATGAAGATGCCGGGTCTCAGTCCATGATCGGAACGGAATCGAGGCTCTGCTGTTTTTCGGTGTCGGCTATCTTTTATTAGAAAAGTTTGGGATTCTCAACTTTATTATTTAATTTTGCAAACAAAAATTAATCACGTTACAAAATAGAAAGGTAAAGCAATGGAAGTAGAAATTACAACCAAGAATTTCGAGACTTATAAGAATGGCGAACTGCCATTGGTAGTTGATCTCTGGGCAACATGGTGCGGTCCCTGTCGCATGGTGGCTCCGATCATCTCTGAGCTGGCACAGGAGTACGACGGAAAGATCGTCGTCGGCAAGTGCGATGTTGAGGAGAACGACGACATCGCCATGGAGTTTGGCGTGCGCAATATCCCTACCGTGCTGTTCTTCAAGGGTGGTCAGCTTGTTGACAAGTTTGTCGGTGCTGCCTCTAAGGATAAGTTCGAGGAGAAATTCAAGGCTCTGTTGGAGAAATAATCGATTGGCATTTAGCTAAAGAAAAGACATAGAGGAGAGTAGCCCACGGGTTGCCCTCCTCTTTTTTTGGGTGTTTTCCATCTATACCTTATTATATAGCTTACTCCGCATTTTTCTTGTACCTCGAGGGCAGGTAACCATAGAGTTCTTTGAAGCAGCGGGAGAAGTAGCGGGTGGAGGAGAAGCCTACCATGTAGCTGATCTCTGAGATACTTAACTGGCTTTGTACCACCAGACGCTCGGCGTGGCGCAGACGTACGAGACGGATCAACTCGCTCGGTGTCTTGCCCGTGATGCTGACGATACGGCGATAGAGCTGCACACGGCTCATGGCCAGGTCATCGCTCATCTGCTCCACGGTCAGCTCCGAGTCGCAGAGATGTTCCTCGATATAGTGCGTAGCCTTGTCGATAAATGCCTCGTCCTGTGTGGTGATGGCCGTCTTGCTGATCTTCGGATCCACCTTTCCGTTGTCGACGATTCGGCCCTGCTTGAGCAACTGGTCGATGTGTAGTCTGAAGAGATCCATGCTGAATGGCTTCTTGATATAGTCGTCGGCCCCGCATTCGCGGCTCTCTATCTCGTTCTCGTCGGCCAGTCGTGCGGTGAGCACCATCACGGGCAGATGATGCGTCTTGTCGCTTCCCTTGATTTTCCGGCAGAGCTCGTTGCCGTCCATCACGGGCATCATCACGTCAGTAATCACCAGGTCGGGCATGTCGTGGTGGATGACTTCCAGTGCCTGCTTGCCGTTTTCGGCTTTCAGAATGCGGTAGTTGGCTTGCAGCTCTTCGCTGAGGAAGCCGAGGAAGTCCGTGTTGTCGTCGACCAAGAGCAGGGTGGAGCGCTGCTGCCGGCGGTTTTCGTTGGCAGCGCCGGTGCTTTTGGTTGGGATGGCGGCAGGCACTGTGTTGTCATTGTCCAAAGCCTGGACATATCCTTTACCCTCCGTTTTCAAGTCTTTTGCCGGCAGCGTGATCGTGAACAGCGCGCCGCGGTTTTTATTGTCTTCCAGTTTGATTGTTCCTCCGAGCATCTGTGCATATTCCCACGTCAGGTTGAGTCCGATGCCGCTGCCTTGATGCGTCTTGCCGTCTTCGGCCTGATAGAACCGTTCAAAGAGATGAGGCTTGTCTTTGTCACTGACGCCGGGTCCGTTGTCGGCCACGCTGATGAGCACCTGTTGCTGGTCTGTGAGACTCACCGAGACGTCGACACGTCCTCCCACTGGTGTGAACTTATAAGCGTTGGACAGCAGGTTGGTCACCATGCGGTCGATCTTGCCTTTGTCAAACGGAAGGATCAGATGGGCCACGCCGGCGTGGAAAGTCAGCGTGATGCCTTTGTCCGACAATGCCGAGAACGGCTCGCAAAGCTCGTGGATGTAGGAGATCAGATCGCCGGTGGTGAGCTTTACCTTTTCTTTTCCCCGCATCATACGGCGGAGATCCAGCATCTTGTTGACCATCATCAGCAGTTGGCGCGCGTTACGTTGGATGAGCCTTAGCTGCCGCAGTGTCGTCGCGTCGTAGTCCTGCCGTCTCGTCATACTCTCTAACGGTGAGAGGATGAGAGTCAGCGGTGTACGCAGTTCATGGCTGATGTTGGTGAAGAAGTCGATTTTGGCTTCCTCCACCTCTTTCTGTTTTCTGAGTTCCATCTTCTGCAACTCGTTGATTCGTCTGAGTCGCAATCGTCTGCGGATGTCCCAGACGAGCAGGAGCAACAGCAACACATAGACGACCAATGCCCATGGTTGCAGATAGAAAGGAGGGCGGATGACGATCTTCAGTTGGTCGATGCGTGGCGATAGCGTACCGTCAGCGTTGGTCATTCTCACCTCCAGCGTATAGCGTCCGGGGGCGAGACTTGTGAAGTGGACGTAAGGATCGTTGCTTGGTGCTGCCGACCACTTGCTCTCGTAGCCTCGCAGACGATAGAGAATATGGGGCTGAGCCTGCTGTCCTGCCAGTGTGGTGGCCAGCTGAATGGTGAACGTATTCTCGTCGTGTCCGAGTACGATCTTTCTGCAATCGTTGAGCGATTCGGTCAGCACGACATGTCCGTTGACAGAGTCTCCCACACCTACGACATGGTCGAAGAGCGACAGTCCGCTGAAGAGCAGCCGTGCTTTGCTCTGTTGCTGACTTACGCTCCACGGCAACACGATGTTCACGCCGTCGATGCCGCCGACGAGGATGCGCCCGTCGCGTAGGCAGAGGATGGAGCGTTTGTTAAACAGCCTGTTCTGCAGTCCGCCGGCGCGACCGTAGGAAGTGACGGGATACTGGCTTTCGCCTTGCCGCGTCTTCGTGGAGATGCGTTTCAGTCCGTCGCTCGTCGTTGCCCAGATGTTGTGATAGTGGTCTTCGGCAATGGCGCATACCTCGGTTTGGTCATTGAGACTTTGCAGGCTCACGGTGTTGAGGAGCTGCCTTTTCGGTTCCAGTACGTTGAGCCCGGAAGTGTTGGCGATCCACAGTCTTCCGCTTGTGTCGTAGAGCACTTGGTTGACCGACAGGCTTGTCAGCTGATTGCCCTTGCGGTCTCCCTGCTGGCTGATGTTGACGAACTTACGTGATCCCGGTCTCAGCAGTGACACGCCCTGGGAGTGACCGATGGCCAGTGTGCCGTCGGGCGCTGCAGACAGACTCGACAGATAATCAGAGACGAGGTTGCTGTTGCGTGTGTTGTAGGTGGTGAACTTCCCCGTTTTCGGGTCGAACTGTTGCAGTCCTGCCCCGAGCGTGGCAATGGCGATGGTGCCGTCGCGGAGCTGAGCCAGTGCCCACACGTTGTCGTGGGCGATGCCCGAGTTCTTTTGTCGGTAGACGGTCCACTTGCCTTTGCTCAGGTGTGCGAGTCCGCCCTGATAGGCGCCGAACCACAGGCTGCCGTCCCTGTCGGCGAGTGTTGCCACGACCACATCGCTTCCCAGTCCGCTTTGCGCCATGGTGATGTGCCGGACATCTCTCTTGAGGTCATACCATTCGATGCCTCTGTCGTTGGTACCGAGCCAGATCGTGCCGTCGTGATCTTGTGCCATCGTGCAGATGTCGCCCAAGGGCATGAGGGCGAAGAAGCTGTGCTGGGTAGCACGCACAGCCATGCCCATGCGGTAAAAGCCGATCCACAGCGCACCGAGATCATCGACATAGAGGCATTGCAGTGTGTTATCGGACAGCGAACGGGAGTCTGTCGGGATGTTGAGCACATGGTCAACGATGTTGCCGGCCGCGTCGTACATGAGCAGCCCGTTGTGGTCTGTTGCCAGTAGCCCGTGTCCCTCCTGGTCCGGCGCGATGTCGTTGACCGGTTTGTCATAGATGAGTCGCCAGGCGTGTGTGCTGTGCTGATAGTAGTACGCTTTGCTTTCTGCCCAAGCCCATCGGTTGCCTTGCTTGTCGCAGGTGGTGCGATAGTGTTGGTCGGGCGCGGCGTCGTGGTCGGGGATGTAGTGGTCAGTCCAAGCGATCTTGCCGCTGTCGCGGTAGACCCACGCCATGGCACCATTGTTATAGACCAGACACAATCCCCCTTTCTCTGCATGGATGGAGTTGATGTTGGTGAGTTGTCTTGCGCTTACCTTCATGGCCGTAGCGCGATGCCGTTGGAAGTCGTAGTAGTAGAGCTTGTTAGGATTGATCGACAAAATCCAGAGATTATGTTTCTCGTCGGTGTCCATTTTCAGCAGGTGCCCGCTGACATGGTGTTGGTGCAACCATTGGTCAGTGTTTCTGTTGACCTGTTCTGTCTTGGGACTGAAACGGCAGTGACCGGCGGGCGTGTTGGCCCACAGTTGTCCTTCAGCATCCTCGTAGAGGTTGAGGATGTTGTTGTCGGGTAGTGTGTGAATGTTGTTGGGACTGGCATGGAAGACGCGTATACGGAAGCCGTCATAGCGGTTGAGTCCTTGAGGTGTGCCTGCCCATATATATCCCTCATGGCTTTTAATGATGCAGTTGACCTTGTTGTCCGACAGTCCGTCGTTGTAGGTCAGTCGGAAGAAGTGCGGCACCTCATTCTGCGCTTGGGCAGTGATGACGCAGGTCAACAATAAAGTTAAAATCCATAATGCCTTCACTTGTTGATAACAATGCCGGTTCATGTCAGATGTCTTATTGGTTGTAAAGATACGAAAATAGATTGAATTGACAAAAAATAGATTGCTGAATAGTTAGAGGTTCCACTATTTTGCCATTCCCAGCCCCAATGGGGCCGAAGTATGGGTAGCCCCGGTCTGGCGAGGAACGGGCGCAGACCGGGGATGGGGGGGAGTCTCTGTCTACTGCTAAGATGAACAGAAAAGGTCACGCGAGCATCTTATACGCTGTGATCATGTGGGGAGCCAACATGGATTTTTGTGGCAGAGTCTACTTTTCTCAGCGCGGCATATACATGTTTATTTGTTGGATAAACTGACATTTTTCCACCCTCGTGGCTGCGATTTTCTGCACGAAGAAGTACTTTGCTCTGATTTTTGCGATTTTTAGGCGGTTTTTGATAAGTTGTTGATATATAGATGATTATGGAGATAATAGTTTGCTGGTTGATAAAAAAACGTACTTTGGCGATGTTTTTCTTGCGTAGTAGTCCGGTCAAAGTACCTTTTTGTATGTGTCATCTCGCCTTTCTGACCTCATCAGAAAGGCGAGATGATCAGGTCAGAAAGGCCTTTTGATAGTATCAGGAAGCCTTTCTGATGACATGGTCTCAGAATTTTGAGACCTTTTCCACGTTTTTTTCGTTTTTCTCCACTTCCGCGCTCTCCAGATTGAAAGCCGTCGGTGATGTGTTTTTGTTAATAACTTTTATTTGATGATTCTTACCCGCAGAAGACTTATTCAGCAATATTGCTCAGCTCCTCCTAAGTCCTTTATTGCGGATAAACCATGTTTGCGTCTGTCATCTTCATGAGCACCTCATTGAGGAACTTGCGGGCTTCCCAACGTGCCATCGGCAGGTCGTGGAGCAAGTAGTTGCCGCAGTCGCGCGGTGCGGCGCCGGGGACTTCCCCTTCGAAATCGGCGATGAAGCGGAACGTGCGCTGTATGAGCGGCACGATGTCCTTGGGTTCTAGGTCGCCGCGGAGCAAGAGATAGTTGCCCGTCAGGCAGCCCATCGGACCCCAGTAGATCACGCGGTCTTTCCACTCCTCATCGTTTCTGAGGAACGTGGCGGCGAGATGCTCGATGGTGTGCAGGGCACCGGCGTGGACAACCGGCTCGCGGTTAGGTTCTTTCATGCGTATGTCGAAGGTGGTGACCACCTCGTTGCCTACCTCATCCTTGCGCGAGACATAGATGCCGCGCAGGAGTTTCTCGTGGTTGATGGTAAAGGATGGAATCTTATTCATGTGTTCTGTATGTGTTTATGCTTTCGTGTTATCGTCGCTTTCTGCGAGTCTTTTGAGGAAGTCGCTCGTCATCTCGAAGCTGCCCTCGGCCATGCGGTTCCAGAAATCGAAGTACTGCGAGGCATTGGTGTCCTTGAGTGGCACGTCGCTGATGATGCGGAACGAGATGAATGGTGTCTTATAGATGAAGCAAGTCTGGGCGATGGCACAGCTCTCCATGTCGACTGCCGTGGCATTGGGGAAGTGCTCCATGATGGCCTGCATCTTCTCGCGCTTGTCGACAAACCAGTCGCCGCTGACGGTGAGACCCTTGACGACTTTCGAGCCTTCAGCCATCTTGATGCTTAAGGCCGTCTCGACGAGGTTCTTAGGTGCCTTGAAACGGGTGGGCATGCCCATGACCTGACCATAGGCGACGTCGTTGCCGCAGTAGACATCGTGGTAGACACACTCCGAGGCCACGACCACGTCGAGCGGGTTGAGCGCGACATCGGCACCGCCGGCGCAGCCCGTGGAGATGACCAGGTCAGGCGCGTAGTTGTCGATCATCTCCACGGCGCCAATGGCAGCATTGACTTTGCCAATGCCACACTGTTGCATGATGATCTCGGTCTGACCAATATATCCCCTGATGAAATCCTTGTGATGATGACGCTCGGTTTGTGTCTCGTCGAGCAATGTCTTGAGTTGCGTGAACTCCTTGTCCATTGCGACAATGATGCCAATCTTTTTCACTTGTCGATGATTTTTGTTAGTCTCTGCGCTCGCAAGTTCGTGGGTGAGTGCAGAAATGCGATGCAAAGTTACAAAAAAAAGGTATTATGGCGACTTTTAACGTCTGCTTTTTAACTATCAGCGAAAAAATATGTAACTTTGCCCATAGAATATAAACGTTTATAGAATATTATGTTATGGAAACATTGAAGAAATGGTTGCCGGATATCTTGGCCATCATCCTCTTTGCCGTCATCGGCTTTGTCTACTTCATGCCTGCTGACATCGACGGCAGAGTCCTCTACCGCGAAGACTCCTCGGCAGGTCGCGGACTCGGTCAGGAGAGCAAGCTCTATCTCGAAAAGACCGGCGAGCGCACCCGCTGGACCAATTCCGCCTTCAGCGGTATGCCCACCTATCAGGTCTCACCGTCCTATACCTCGACCAATGTCTTGGGCAAGATGGAGAATGCCTACCACCTGTGGCTGCCTGAAAACGTGTGGTATGTCTTTGCCTATCTCTTGGGCTTCTACATCCTGCTGCGCGCCTTCGACTTCAAACAGTATCTCGCTGTGCTGGGCTCCATCCTTTGGGCTTTCTCCAGCTATTTCTTCATCATCATTGCCGCAGGCCATATCTGGAAGGTCATGGCGCTGGCCTATTTGCCGCCGATGATCGCCGGCATTGTGCTGTGCTACCGCGGCAAATATCTGTGGGGCTTGATCGTCACGGCCATCTTCACCGCCTTTGAGATCAATGCCAACCACGTGCAGATGACCTACTACTATCTCTTCATCATCCTCTTCATGGTCATCGCCTGGCTCGTCATGGCCGTCCGTGACAAGAAGTTGCCGCAGTTTGTCAAGGGCTCGGTGGTCTGTGCCGTCGGTGCCCTGCTCGGTGTGCTGATCAACATCTCCAATCTCTATCACACGTGGGAATATACCAAGGAGAGCATGCGTGGAAAGAGCGAACTGGTGAAGAAGAACTCCGGCAACCAGACCAGCAGCGGACTCGACCGCGACTATATCACGCAGTGGAGCTACGGCATCGGAGAGACATGGACGCTGCTCGTCCCTAACACCAAGGGCGGCGCCTCCGTGCCACTGGCTCAGAACGCCAAGGCCATGGAGAAAGCCGATCCCAACTTTATGCAGATCTATCAGCAGATGGGACAGTACTGGGGTGACCAGCCTATGACAAGTGGGCCGGTGTATGTCGGTGCCTTCGTGCTGATGCTGTTTATCTTAGGTCTGTTCATCGTGAAAGGGCCGATGAAGTGGGCATTGCTCGGCGCCACCATCCTGAGCATCCTGCTCTCATGGGGCCGCAACTTCATGGGCTTCACCAATTTCTTCCTCGACTACATCCCGATGTACGCCAAGTTCCGCACGGTGGCTTCCATCCTCGTCATCGCTGAGTTCACGATTCCGTTGCTCGCCATGATGGCTTTGAAGAAGATCGTCGACGAGCCGGAGATCCTCAAGACCAAGATACGCTGGGTGTGGGCGAGCTTCGCGCTGACCGGCGGCATCGCCCTGCTCTTCTGGCTGATGCCTTCGCTGTTCTTCCCCGACTATATCTCTGCTCAGGAAAACCAGGCCTTGGCACAGATTCCAGCTGAATATCTCGGTCCGCTGAAATCCAATCTGACCGCCATTCGCGAGTATATCTTCAGTTCAGATGCCCTGCGCTCGTTTATCGTCGTGGCTCTCGGCACGGCACTTCTCATGCTCTATAAGTATAAGAAGCTCAACGCCAAGCTGCTCGTGTGCTGCGTGACGGTGCTCTGCCTCGTGGATATGTGGCAGGTCAACAAGCGCTATCTCAACGACGGCATGTTTGTAGAGGCCAGCGTGCGCAACAGCGACCAGCCGATGACAGCCACCGACCGGCAGATCCTCAAGGACAAGGGATTGGACTATCGTGTGCTGAATCTCGCGTCGAGTACGTTCAACGAGAACGAGACTTCATATTATCACAAGAGCATCGGCGGATATCATCCTGCCAAGTTGCGCCGCTATCAGGAGATGATCGACGCCTATATCGCTCCCGAGATGCAGAAGATGGTGCCTGCCATCTCGAAGGCCGGCGGCGACATGACCAAGGTCGACGGATCGAAAGAGTGGCCTGTGCTGAACATGCTCAACGCCAAATACTTCATCCTGCCGCTGCAGAGCGGACAGACCGTGCCCTTGCAGAATCCATACGTACAGGGCAACGCGTGGTTTGTCGACAAGGTTGACTATGTCGACAACGCCAACCAGGAGATCGACCGCGTGGGGAAGATCGACCTGCACCACGAGGCTGTCGCCGACAAGCAGTTCAGTGAGCAACTCGGCAAGGCCGTCAGGCAGGACGGAACCTCCATGGCGGTCATCAAGAGCTACGAGCCCAACCACCTGACCTATGAGGTCAACTCCGACAAGGGCGGCGTGCTCGTGTTCTCCGAGATCTATTATCCCGAGTGGACAGCAACCGTCGACGGACAGAAGGCTGAGCTGGGACGCGTGAACTATATCCTCCGCGCCTTGAGCGTGAAGCCCGGAAAGCATGAGGTTGTCCTTGACTTCCACCCCGCTTCCATCCGCACGACCGAGACGCTGGCCTATTGCTCTTATGGCATCCTCGCCCTGCTGATTGCGGCCGGAGCCGTCATGGAGCGCCGCAAGAACAAGGAGAAGAAGTAATGCGTTTTACCACCTTATTATATCTAGCATATTGATCAGATCACTGTTTTTCGACATCGACGGCACGCTGGTGAGCTTTCGCACGCATCGCATCCCGCAGGCTACCGTCGACGCACTCACTGAGGCAAAGGCCCGCGGCGTGAAGATTTTCATCTCCACGGGCCGGCCTATCCAGTTTATCACCAATCTCTCTCAGATCGAACAGCCCATCGATGGCTACATCACCACCAATGGTGCCTACTGCTTCGTAGGCGAGGACACGGTGTGCTGCCACGCCGTCGACCCCGCTGACGTGCAGAAAATTCTGCAGGCCTGTGACCGTTTCGAACGTGCCGCCATCGTCGTTGGTCAGAAGTCCATTGCCGTCTATAACCGTCAGCCCATCGTGGACAAGGCGTTCGGCGAGGGGTTGGGACTGACAGACATCGACTTCGACGAGCTCAGCAACGTGCTCCGGCAGGACATCCTGCAGGTGACGCCTTTCATCACGGACGAGGAAGAGGCTCAACTCATGCCTATGATTCCCCATTGCGTCGGTGGCCGTTGGACCAAGGAGTTCGTCGACATCACGCAGGAAAATGCCGACAAGGGCAAAGGACTCGTGGCCATGGCGGCCTATGAACACTTTGGCATTGACGAGACGATGGCCTTTGGCGATGGTGGCAACGACATCCCCATCATCCGGCAGGCCGGTATCGGCGTGGCAATGGGCAATGCCACCGACAACGTCAAGGCAGTGGCTGACTACATCACCACGGCTGTCGACGACGAGGGCGTGAAGAATGCACTCATACATTTTGGTGTCATAAAGGGCTGAACAAGGTGCCTTCCTCCTTGAACGAAGATTTTCTTGTTTCTTACCACTTCTTTGGAATATTCTCAGTATCTTTGCAAAAAAAGATAGAAGATGAATATACAGATTACAGTAAGTCCGGATGTTTATCGTGGGGCCTCTGCATACGCAGCAGCGCACAACACGAGTGTTAAGGAGATGCTGGTCTCCTATTTGGAAAAGCTGCGCCCATCATGCAAACAAGCTGGTGAGGCAGAAATGAAACTCCAAGAGTTAATTGGCTTGACAAAGGGCTTTCATATTGATGCTGATGACTTGAATGGCGAGAAGGCAAAAAGCAGATATTTGGAAAGTAAATTTATCAAAGGATGAAGAAAGTCTTTCTTGACACCAATATTATCTTGGATGTGATGACACAGCGGAAACCTTTTAATGTTCCTGCCAATACCATTATGAAGATGGGTATTGAAGGGAAGATTCTTCTATGTGCCACTCCTTTGACTTTTGCCAACTGTACTTATATACTTAGAAGCAGTTATAAATTAGCAAATTCCATTAACATTATCAAATACAAGCAATACATTTATGCGTTGACAATGGACGATGAACAGTGCTGTAATGCTCTCAACAGTGACATGCCGGATTTTGAGGATATGTTGCAATATCAGGCTGCTATAGCTGCTGAATGTGATTATATTATTACCCGCAACGAAAAGCATTTCCCACAAGAGGGGATCACCGTCGTAAGTTCAGAGCATTTTCTGTCCATCTTTGATCAAGACGGAAAAGCATAGTGGTAATGTAAAATCATCAAACTTCAAGTGGCTTTCAGGTACATATAAATTGAAAAATAACGTGAAAACAATGCTTCTTTAAGAAAAAAGCAGTAATTTTGCGACTAATATCATTAGATTAGGACATACATGGAAAAACTTGTTATCAATTCCCTGGAGGAGTTTGCCTCTCACGAGGGACAACAATTAGGTATATCAGACTGGTTACAAGTGGATCAGGACCGCATCAACCAGTTTGCCGACGCTACACTCGATCATCAGTGGATCCACGTCGATGTGGAACGCGCCAAGAAGGAGAGCCTCTATAAGAGCACGATCGCCCATGGCTATCTGACCCTCTCGCTGCTGCCCCATCTGTGGGGACAGATCATCGAGGTGAACAATCTGAAGATGATGGTCAACTATGGTATGGACAAGATGCGCTTTGGCATACCCGTCATCACCGGCAGCCGCATCAGACTGAATGCCAAGCTCGACAAGATCGAAAACCTGCGTGGCATCTGTAAGGCTTATATCGGCTTTAAGATAGAAGTGGAAGGTCAGCGTAAGCCCGCATTGCAGGGCGAGGCCCAGTTTCTCTATTATTTTGAATAGATCATGGATCATTTACCTAAAGACCCGGCAATGCTGGTGTCGGCAGTAAACATGCTGTTGCGCGACGAAGAGTTTGACTCGCTGTCAGAGCTTTGCTATTGTTTCAATTGTGAACCGGCCCATCTCAAGCGCTATCTTGCTGAGCATGGCTTCTTATGGAATGAACATCAGAAGCAGTTCAAGGAGTGCTGACCGATGTGTCGGCAGGAGATGGACTGAAGATTTCAACGTTTTCTTAATTCGGAATTATTTATGTGTGGAATAGTAGGATACATTGGCCGGCGTAAGGCCTATGACATATTGATTGGCGGGCTCCACCGTCTGGAATACCGTGGCTACGATTCTGCCGGCGTGGCTCTGATCAATGCCGAGGACCAACTCAATGTCTACAAGGCCAAGGGTAAGGTCGCTGACTTGGAGACGGCTGCCGCCGGCAAGGACTGCTCGGGCACGGTGGGTATCGCACATACCCGTTGGGCTACTCACGGAGAGCCCTCGGTGCGTAACGCTCACCCGCATGTGTCGGACTCCGGCAACATTGTCATTGTGCACAATGGCATCATAGAGAACTATGGCATCCTGCGCAAGCAACTTGCCGAGAAAGGTTTCACCTTCAAAAGTGAGACAGATACCGAGGTGCTCGTGCAACTCATCCAGTATGCTCAGGACAAGCACAAATGCTCACTGGCCGAAGCTGTGCGCCACGCACTGAACAAATGCATCGGTGCCTATGCCATCGCCGTGCTCGACCGCCGCGATCCCAATACGTTGGTGGCTGCCCGAAAAGGCTCACCGCTCGTCGTGGGCATCGGCAAGGACAACAGCGAGTTCTTTGTCGCCTCAGACGCTACGCCGATCGCCGGCTATACCCAGAAGGTCGTCTACCTCGATGATGAGCAGATCGTCGTGTGCCGGCCTGGCAAGGAACTGCAGATCATCGACCTGAAAAACCAGAAGGTGGATGTCAGCGTCAAGCAGATCGATATGGATCTCGACATGCTCGACCGTGGTGGCTTCCCCCATTTCATGCTCAAGGAGATCTTTGACCAGCCGCGTTGTCTGCGTGACTGCATGAGCGGTCGCCTCTTCAACGACAAGGTCATCCTGTCCGCTGTGCGCAACAACCGCGCCCGTCTGCTCTCAGCCACACGCTTCATCATCGTGGCCTGCGGTACGAGCTGGCACGCCGGACTCATCGGCAAGCAGCTCATCGAGCACTATTGCAAGATTCCTGTGGAGGTGGACTATGCCTCGGAGTTTCGTTATCGCGACCCCGTGATCCTGCCTACCGACGTGGTCATCGCCATCTCGCAAAGTGGTGAGACTGCCGACACGCTGGCTGCCATCAAGTTGGCCAAGGAACGTGGAGCGTTTATCTTTGGCATCGTCAACGCCGTAGGCTCCAGTATCGCACGTGAGACCGACACCGGTATCTACATCCACGTAGGTCCGGAGATCGGCGTGGCCTCGACAAAAGCCTTCACCGGTCAGCTCACCTGTCTGACGCTGCTCGCTCTGGCACTCGCCAACGCCAAGGGCACCGTCGGCCACGATGAGTTCATCAGTCTCACGAAAGAGCTGGGTCTGATTCCTGACAAGATCGATAAGATGCTTAAGGAGAACGACTGCGTCAGGCAGTTGGCCCGCACCTATACCTACGCTACCAACTTCCTTTACCTCGGTCGTGGATGGAACTATCCCGTGGCATTGGAGGGGGCACTGAAGTTGAAGGAGATCAGCTATATCCACGCTGAGGGCTATCCAGCCGCAGAGATGAAGCATGGTCCTATCGCACTGGTGGACAACATGATGCCTGTGCTCTTTGTGGCTACGCATCACGAAGGCTATGAAAAGGTTGTCTCCAACATGCAGGAGGTGAAGGCTCGCGGTGGCCGTATCATTGCTGTAGTCACAGAGGGCGACACTGAGGTGCAGAAGATCGCCGATGAGGTGATCAGCGTACCGCCGACATTGGCTCCGCTGGCACCGCTGCTCACTGTGATCCCCTTGCAGTTGCTCGCTTACCACATTGCCGTGGAGAAGGGTCTGAACGTCGACCAGCCGCGCAACCTCGCCAAGAGCGTGACCGTGGAGTAGGGCAGGGACAGCGCTCTCTTGCATCTCTTCGTGATTTTAAACAAGCAATTTAGTATATGCAATATTTCATTGTTATCAACGACGTACAGCAAGGTCCGTTCAGCATCGACGAACTGCGTCAGCGCAATATCACTTCCGACACGCTGGTATGGGCCGAGGGAATGCCGCAATGGACACCGGCCTGGCAGGTCGAGGAACTCCGTCCGCTCTTCTATGACGATGCTCAGACGGCCCAGACCACTGCTGCTCAGCAGGGTCCGACGCCACCACCATACGGAACACAAAATGGTGCGCAACCCGGCAACACACCGGGTGGCAGCTACCACGAACCCGGTACGGGAGGTTCTACGCCGCCGCCTTATCAGCCGGAAAAAAGCAACCGCAAGAAGGTGCTCACCTATGTGGGCATCGCAGTGGCTTTACTGCTCCTGATCATGGCGATAACCAATCCGTCTAAGGATGAGCACCGTCAGGTCATCAAAGACCATATCACGGCTGGCTTCCACCGGGGACTGGGCGGCAACGACAACAGCGGTCTTGCCTCACTGGCGTCTTCGATGATCTCGGCGTTGGCCGGTCCGGTCATCAACAGCGCTATCGACAACCTGCTGCAATACCACAACTATGTCTTCTGGTCGACGACCACGATTGACATTCCGGGTACCGGCGAACAGCGTACGTCGTTGGGCATCTTCGGTAAAGTGTTTACCTCTGACGAGGCTACCATCGCCGAGGCTGTGGCTAAAGCCACGGGTGACAAGGACGACGAGAAGGACACGACGACCACAACGATCTTCACTGGTGGCGACAACGACGGTGGTGACAATGGTGACGACATCACTACGCAGGTCACCGATACCATTGTGTCGATGGGCAACAAGGTCGGTCGCACCGTCGTGCACCGTGTCAGCAGGGATGTCAGCAAGGAGATCAAAAAGGAAATCAACCAAAACGCTGACAGCGCAACGGCATCGGGACTCAACAAGATCGTCGATGCTGTGGAGAGTTTCCTCAAAGGCCTTTGATGCCTTTACGTTTCAAATAGAGACGCAAAGAACGCAGAGACGGCCTCACCCCCTAACCCCTCTCCGAAGGGAGAGGGGAGTGAAATGTTGGATAAACAATTCCAATACGAGTTAAGAAGGGGAGGAAATAAAGGCTTCTAATGGTATATGGGTGTGCGTTAGCCCTTTGCGTTCCCTACGTTTTTGTGAGAATAAAACCTGCGAGTTATTTTAGAGTTAACGCTCCGCTACGCGGAATAAAGAAAAAACAAGCCCTCCCCTTTTGAGGAAATTGCAATACCCTTCTATCCCCCTTGAAGGTAATTACTCCCCCTCTCCCTTTGGAGAGGGGTATGGGGGGTGAGGCTTCTAAATCTTCTTGATTCCTTTGCGTGAGTCTTGCAAAATCGTTAACTTTGCAATATCGGTTATTACTTTGTTACAAAAAAGAGATTCTACTATGAAGAAAAAACTATTCCGATTTTTTCCATTGGCTTTTGCTGCTTTCTTCGCGATGTCAGCGCAAGCTGAGGATCATCCGCTGTGGCTGCGGCATTGCGCCATCTCGCCCGACGGTGCGCAGATCGCCTTCTGTTATAAAGGCGATATCTTCACGGTGTCTGCTGCTGGTGGACAGGCGCGGCAACTGACCTCAAACGCTGCCTACGACGGCAATCCCGTCTGGAGTCCCAACGGACAGCGGATCGCATTCATGTCCAACCGTGAAGGAAGCATGGACATCTATGTCATGAGTAAAGATGGAGGTACACCCAAACGGCTGACAACGGACAGCGGCGACGAGACTCCGGTCACCTGGCGCGACAACAGTCATGTGCTCTTCTCAGCCGCACTGTGGACAGAGCCGAAGTCGATCATCTTCCCGTCGAGACAATTCCCGCAGGTCTATGAAGTCGATGTCAACGGCTCGCGTCCGGTGAAGTTCTCCGACATCACGATGGAAGACATGAATTTCAACGCCAAGGGACAGATCCTCTATCACGACAAGAAAGGCTATGAGGACACGTGGCGTAAGCATCATACTTCCCCCATCACACGTGACATCTGGCTCGACGACAATGGTAAGTTCACGAAACTGACTTCGTTCAAAGGTGAGGATCGCAATCCGGTGTGGAACAGCAAGGGCGACGGCTTCTGGTATCTGTCTGAGCAGGATGGTACGTTCAATGTCTATCAGCGACCCTTGCATGGTAACAATGCGACGCAGCTGACACACTTCAGTGGCAATCCGGTGCGCTTTCTCTCAGCATCGAATGACGGCAAGCTCTGCTTCTCACAGAACGGGGAACTTTATACACTCGTGCCCGGACAGCAACCACAGAAGGTTGAGGTCTCGATTGTCACTGACTCAAACGACAAGGCTGTGGTGCGCCGCACGCTGACTGGTGGCGCTACGGAGTTCTGTCTCTCTCCCTCAGGCAAGGAGATCGCGTTTATCGATCATGGCGATGTATTCGTCACCTCAACCGACTATAAGACGACGAAGCAGATCACCGATACGCCCGAGCAGGAAAGAAGCCTTAGCTTCTCGCCCGACGGTCGTTCGCTCGTCTATGCCTCAGAGCGCAACGGCCTTTGGCAGGTATATCTGACAAAGATCAAAGACGCCAAGGAGAAACAGTTTGCCTATGCCGGTGACTTGGTGGAAGAACAGCTCGTGAAGAGCAACCGGACATCGTTTATGCCAAAGTTCAGTCCCGACGGTAAAACGGTGGCGTTTGTCGAAGACCGTGGAACGTTAAAGGCGGTCGACGTGAAGAGCCATGCTGTCAAGACCCTCATGGACGGCAAATATATCTTCTCTTATTCCGATGGCGATATTGACTATCAGTGGAGCCCCGATTCCCGCTGGATCATCACCAACTATATTGGTAACGGCGGATGGAACAATGCCGACGTCGCCTTGGTGCCTGCCGACGGTTCGCAAGAGATTGTGGATCTCACGGAAAGCGGATACAATGACGGGGCGGCACGTTGGGCTTTGGGCGGAAAAGCCATCGCCTTCGCCTCTGACCGTGCCGGTTATCGCAGCCATGGCAGTTGGGGTGCTGAGCAGGATGTCTATCTGATGTTCCTGGATTTGGACGCTTATGAGCGGTTCCAAATGACTAAGGAGGAGAAGGAGCGCTTCGACGAAGCACAGAAGGATAAGAAAAAGGAAGAGGATAAGGCTAAGGATAAAAAGAAAAACAAAAAAGGCAAGAAACCGCAGAAGAAAGATGAGAAGAATGCCAAAGCGAAGCCTTTGCGCTTTGACACGGAGAACTGCCGGGACCGTATCGTGCGCCTGACGGTCAACTCTTCGGATCTTGGCGACTTTATCCTTTCGCCCGGTGGCGACACGCTCTATTATGAGGCTCGTTTTGAGGAAGGTTATGACCTTTGGCGGCACGAGATGCGCGAGGGAAAGACCACGTTGGTGATGAAGAAAGTCAATGGCGGCGATCTGCAGGCCGACAGTACTTTCAAGAGCCTCTTTGCCATCAGTGAAGGCAAGATCAAGAAGATCGATCTGGCAAAAAGCGAGATTAAGGATGTGGACTTTGAGGCACGATTCAACGACAAGCCTTATCAGGAGCGCCGCTATCTTTTTGATCATATCTGGCAACAGGTGAAGGATAAGTTCTATGATCCTAAATTTCATGGCGTCGACTGGCAAGGCTATCGCGACAACTATGCCCGCTTCCTGCCGTATATCAATAATAACTTCGATTTCAGCGAGATGGTCTCGGAGATGCTCGGTGAATTGAATGCCTCGCATACGGGCTGCCGCTACTACCCCAACGGTGCATCATTGCAGACAGCGGAACTGGGCCTGCTCTATGACAGCCACTATCGGGGTGATGGACTGAAAGTGTCAGAGGTGATTAAGCGTGGTCCTTTTGCCGTGAGAAATACAGGCGTCACGCCGGGCTGTATCATCGAGAAAATCGACGGACAACGGATTCTCAGAGACTCAGACTATACATTGCTGATGGACGGTCGGGCCGGAAAGAATCTGCGTGTGAGCATTTATAATCCTGAAAATGGCAAGCGCTTCGACGTACAGGTGTGTCCGATCTCACGCGATGCGCAGCGTGAACTGCTCTACAAACGGTGGGTGGATCACAACCGTGACCTCGTCGACTCGCTGTCGCGGGGGCAACTGGCTTACGTGCATGTCAAGGCAATGGACAGCGAGAGCTTCCGTACGGTGTTCAGCGAATTGCTCAATGACAAGAACCGCAACCGAAAGGCTGCGATTATCGATGAGCGGCACAATGGTGGAGGATGGCTTCACGACGATCTCTGTACGCTGCTCAGTGGTAAGGAATACCAGGAGTTCATTGCTCACGGCAAGTACGTTGGACGTGATCCCTGGAACAAATGGGTGAAACCTTCTTGCGTGATGATCTGTGAGGATGACTATAGCAATGGCCATGGCTTCCCGTTTGTGTATAAGACCTTGGGCATTGGCAAACTCATCGGCACGCCGGTGGCAGGTACGATGACTGCTGTCTGGTGGGAGACGCTGATGGACCGTAGTCTGGTCTTCGGTATCCCGCAGGTCGGTTGCCGTGATATGAACGGACAGTATGGTGAGAACCATCAGCTCGATCCTGACGTGGAAGTCTACAACACACCTGAGGACTATCTCTGTGGAGACGACGAACAGCTCAAGAAGGCAGTAGAGACCATGATGAAATAACGGCTTTGCTTCTTTCAAAGCTTACTGATTATCACGAATATAGCGGAGCTTAGCTTTGCTATATTCGTGGTTCCTTTTGTTCTCATCATCAATTTGGCTTCTATTTTTTACTCATGATTCTTGTTGAACATAGGTTCGATTACGGTTGAATATATCTGTGTATCTTATTCATCATATGTGTGTTTCTTGTTAAACATACGCCTGTTACTCATTATGTATATAAAAAAAGGTGCCCTTGCCTCACGGCAAAAGCACCAAGCAAACTTAAACAACCAATAAAAGAAATTAGATTGTCCTTGCTTATCGAATGAACAGAAGCTCGCGATACTTGGGCAGTGTCCAAAGCTCGTCTGCGACTACCAGCTCCAGTTTGTCGATCTGATAACGAATCGGCTGGAACTTCGACTCTACTGTATCGTGGTAGGCGACAGCCTTCTCGCGGGCATCCTCTATCTTATTAGCGACCTTACGTGCATTGACAAGGTCTTCAACACCCTTCTCAATGATGGAGGTACGCTCAGCAATTTCCTTAATGATCTTCAGATTGCGCTCACTGAGCTTCTTGCCTTCCTCAGCGCCGAAGATAGCCATCATGTTCTCCACATTCTTGGCCAACTGGCTCTGATAGTGAGTAGCAACCGGAATGATGTGGTTCATGCTCAGGTCACCGAGTACACGAGCCTCGATCTGCAGTTTCTTGGTGTAGGTTTCCCACTTCACCTCATTACGTGCTTCGAGCTCGTTCTTCTTCATCACGCCCATCGACTCAAACATCTTGATGCTGGTATCGTCGAGGTAGCGGTCGAAGATCACAGGGCAGCTCTTCTCTGTATCCAGTCCGCGCTTCTCAGCCTCAGCAACCCACTCGTCGCTGTAACCGTTGCCGTCGAAGTGGATAGGAGCGCAAGTCTTGATGTCAGAGCGCAGCACATCGATAATGGCAGAGAACTTGTCCTCGCCCTTGGCAATGATGGCGTCGACACGCTTCTTGAAGTCTGTCAGAGCCTCGGCGACCGCTGTGTTCAGCACGATCATGGCGCTGGCGCAGTTAGCCTCGGAACCTACAGCACGGAACTCGAAGCGGTTGCCGGTGAAGGCAAAAGGAGAGGTACGGTTGCGGTCGGTATTGTCACGCATGATATCAGGAATCTCAGGGATGTCAATCGTCACACCCTCTTTGCCCTTGATGTTGAACAGATCCTTCTTGTCTGCCTTCTCAATATGGTCAAGAATGTCGGATACCTGCTTGCCAAGGAAAGAGGAGATGATCGCTGGAGGTGCTTCGTTGGCGCCCAGACGGTGAGCGTTGGTAGCGCTCATGATAGAGGCCTTCAGCAGACCATTGTGCTTGTATACGCCCATCAGTGTCTCGACGATGAATACCATGAAGCGCAGGTTTTCCTCAGGAGTCTTGCCCGGACCATGGAGCAACACGCCCGTGTCGGTAGAAAGACTCCAGTTGTTGTGCTTACCAGAACCGTTGATGCCGTCGAAAGGCTTTTCGTGAAGCAGTACCTGGAAGCCGTGCTTGCGGGCAACCTTCTTCATCAAGCTCATCAGCAACATGTTGTGGTCCACAGCCAAGTTGGTCTCCTCGAAGATAGGAGCACACTCAAACTGGTTAGGTGCAACCTCGTTGTGGCGTGTCTTGCAAGGAATGCCAAGCTCCAGAGCCTGGATTTCGAGATCCTTCATGAAGGCCTGTACACGCTCAGGAATCGTTCCGAAGTAGTGGTCGTCCATCTGCTGATCCTTGGCAGAGCTGTGACCCATCAGTGTGCGACCGGTCAGCACGAGGTCAGGGCGTGCGGCATAGAGGTCCTCGTCAACGAGGAAGTACTCCTGCTCCCATCCTAAGTTGCTGATACACTTCTTCACGTTGGGATAGAAATAATGACAAACATCGGTAGCGGCAACGTTCACAGCGTGAAGGGCGCGCAGCAGAGGTGCCTTGTAGTCAAGGGCCTCACCGGTGTACGAAATGAAGATCGTCGGGATACACAGTGTGTCGTCAATGATAAACACAGGTGATGTAGGATCCCATGCTGAGTAACCACGTGCCTCGAAAGTAGAGCGGATACCACCGGAGGGGAAGCTGGATGCGTCAGGCTCCTGCTGAACGAGCAGCTTGCCGGAGAACTCCTCAATCATTCCGCCTTTGCCGTCGTGCTCGATAAAAGCATCGTGCTTCTCAGCGGTACCCTCTGTCAGAGGCTGAAACCAGTGAGTATAGTGTGTGACACCGTTCTCATCAGCCCACTGCTTCATGCCTGCTGCTACGGCGTCGGCAATGCTGCGGTCGAGCTGTGCACCGTTGTCGATGACATCGATGAGCTTGTCATACACTTTCGACGGAAGATATTTGTACATCTTCTGACGGTTGAACACTTTCTTGCCGAAGAACTCTGAAGGACGTTCTACCGGAGAGATGACCTCAACGGGCTTTCTGCGCGATGCCTCAGCGACGGCATCAAATCGTAAATTAGTCATATTTCTTAATGTTGATGTTAAAGTTCTTGTATAGTGGTAGTGCCTCGTTGAGGAGGTCTCCACGTTGATTTTTTGTTTCGTCTATGCAGGTTGTCTCTGCAAATGGTTGAGAGTTATGGATGCAGTGTGAAGCCGCAAACGAAGTAAGCCTTCTGTGTGCTTGGGTTGGCATATATGCCTGCGAAGACCGGGACAGAGAAGGAGTTGGTGATTTCTATGTCCTTGCTGGCTTTCAATCCCAGGTTGGTGACTGCAAAACCGTCGGCTTTGGCGTAGAACGAAGTACGGTAAGGTACGGCACCTACTGTCGCTGTCCAGTCGAGAGAAGCCAGTTTGAAGGGTGTGGCCAACTCTACATAGGACGAATAGGCTCTGTCGCCGTCTTTGTTCACTCCGTCGCTTCCAGCAAAGTTGGTATACCAGTTGACAGCCAACGGGCCAAAGTCATAGCCGATGTTTCCCTCAAACACATGGCTCGTCTCGTGAGCCTTGTAAGCGAAGTACTTGTCGTTGGGCGAGTTAAACCAGTAGTCTGTCACGCCGATGTGGAAACCTCCTGCCGTGTATGCAGCTGTGAGGTCGAACTCTTTGGTGTCGTCTTTGTCAGACAGACCAACGTTGCCTCATGCAGATAGAGAAAACCCTTTGTAAGCTACGCCCAGTGTTGGCTGGATGCTCACGTCGCCTAAGTCCTGTCCACGCCAGATGTACTGGTTGACAACATCGGTACTGATCGTACCTTCTACTTTGTCCTGAGCCTTTGCTGTGAGCGCTGTCATGGCAATGGCAGCCAGACACATCATTCTTCTTACCTTTTTCATAACGACTTATTTTTAATGGTTCATATTGTGGCAGCACCGTCCCGAAAGACTCTCTGCCATTTTCTCTCACTTGCGTTTCTCTCGGTTTTCTCTTTAAGACCGATGTCTTACGACATGTATGTCTCTTTCTGCATCTGCAACATCTCGCTGCTTCTTGCGTCTCCGGCTGTATTCCAGATATGTCTTACTTCTTCAGTGACCACTCTGCGATGCGACGCATGGCCTCGCGTACGTCTTCGCGGTTGCCGAAGGAAGTCAGGCGGAAATAGCCTTCACCACTTGGACCGAATCCCACACCCGGTGTACAGACAACGCCGCATCCGTAGAGGAGTTGCTCGAAGAACTTCCAGCTGTCCATGCCGTCGGGCGTCTTGACCCACAGATAAGGAGCGTTGACACCGCCATAGACCTTATAGCTGAGCTTGCTGAGCGTCTCGCGCATGATCTTCGCGTTCTCCATATAGTAGTCAATGGTCTCTTGGATCTGCTTCTTGCCCTCCGGTGTGTAGATGGCCTCGGCAGCGCGCTGGCTGATATAGCTTGTTCCGTTGAACTTTGTGCTCTGTCGGCGATCCCATAACTGATTGAGATTGACGCGCTGCTTACCGTCGACAGTTACGGCTGTCAACTCTTTCGGAATGATTGTATAGCCGCAACGCACACCCGTGAAGCCTGCTGTCTTACTGTAGCTGTGGAACTCTATCGCACATTTGCGTGCTCCCTTGATCTCATAGATGGAGTGTGGAATCTCCGGATCAGTGATATAAGCTTCGTAAGCGGCATCGTAGAAGAGGATGGAATCATTGCGCAGTGCAAAGTTCACCCATTTGCGAAGTTCCTCTTTCGGAAGCACCGTACCTGTCGGGTTGTTGGGGTAGCACAGGTAGATCATGTCTACGCGGCGGTCAGGAATCTGTGGCACGAAGTTGTTTTCTGCCGTGCATGGGAAATAGGTGACATCCGTCCATTTGCCATTCTCGAAGACTCCTGCGCGTCCAATCATCGCGTTGGAGTCGACATAAACGGGATAGATAGGATCTGTCACGCCGATGTTGTTGTCCCAGCGCAGGATTTCCTGGATGTTTCCGGTGTCGCTCTTGGCGCCATCGTTGATGAAGATCTCGTTGAGATCGATGTGGATTCCTCTTGGCAGGAAATCGTTTTTCTGAATAGCTTCACGCAGGAAGTCGTAACCTCTCTCCGGTCCATAGCCATGGAAGGTAGCCTTGTTGGCCATTTCCTCCACCGCTTTGTGCATGGCTTCGATGACCACCGGAGCCAAAGGACGCGTTACGTCGCCAATACCTAGGCTGATCACCTTGACCTTAGGATGCGACACCTTGAAAGCGTTGACCCTTTTAGCTATGTCGGCAAACAAGTAGTTGCCGGGTAACTTCAGGAAGTGTTCGTTTACTAATGCCATATTCTTGAATTCCTTTTATGTTGTTTGTTAAGTTTGTCCTTATTGTTTCCTATGCCTTTTTGGGGAGTTTACTGTGTGTCCTCTCTCAGTGTCAGTCTATTTCTCTTCTGGCAAATCTATCTCTCCCTCAAAGGCAAAGGCTGCCGGTCCGGTCATATATACATGGTTGTCGTTGGGATTCCATGTGATGTCGAGATCGCCGCCGTCCATGGCGATGATAGAGTGCCTGCCGCTGACACCGAGCTTTGCGGCGGCTACGGCTGTGGCACATGCTCCTGTGCCACAAGCCATCGTGATGCCGCTGCCCCGCTCCCAGTCCCAGACACGGGTGCGAAGCTTGCCTTGACCCACCAACTGTGCAAACTCTATGTTACATCGCTGTGGGAAGGTTTTCTCTCTCTCCAATATCTTTCCTAACGTTGTGATATCCATATTCTCTACATCGTCCACGAAGATGACGTAATGTGGGTTGCCCATGCTTACGAAGAGGCTTTTGAACTCTCCTTCTTCCGTACGTAGGATGTGGTCAGCCAAGGCCTTGATGCTGTTCAACTCCTCGGGTGTGTGCCCCGTGTATTGCTCTTTGACATCAAAGGCAGGCTCTGACATATCTACTGTGACGCTCTCCACTTTACCTGCTTTCAGGTGCAGGCTGAGAACCTTCACGCCGGAGAGAGTCTCCAATCTGATCTTAGTCTTACCGGTGATACCTTTCTCATATAGATACTTGGCGATGCACCGGCTGGCATTGCCGCACATCATTGCTTCAGAACCATCGGCATTGAAGATACGCATCGAATAGTCGGCTTTCTCCCCATCCTTCGGTTTGCCAATAAGCACCAGTCCGTCGCTGCCAATGCCTGTGTGCGGTTTGCTCCATACAATGGAGGCTGCGCTCGGATCGGGGATATTATATAATAAGGTGTTGACGTAAATATAGTCATTACCAGCCCCGTGCATCTTGGTGAAGTGAATGGTCTTTGACATAATGAAGCAATTTATTTCTTATTGATTGACTTAATGTTTTGAATACGCTGCAAAGTTAATACAAAAAGATAGAACTGCAAAGAGTCGTACGACATTTTTTAGAAACTTTTTCTATGAAAGTGTCGAATTGTAATGCCTGAAGCTGAAAATCATTGCAATTTATCAATGAAACTATCATTTTATTGTGCATTTTGCAAGCAATTAAAAAATAACGATAACAAAAAGAGAATTATCGATTGCTTATATAAACAAAATGTATTAACTTTGCAGCCGAAAGATTACAATACGTAAGCAACCGTAAGTTTAACCATAAAGAAAGGTAAGTTATGAAGAAGATTGAAGCGATCATCCGTAAGACCAAATTTGAGGATGTAAAGGAAGCATTGCTTGCTGCTGACATCGAATGGTTCTCCTATTATGATGTCCGTGGCGAGGGCAAGATGCGCCAGGCCCGAATCTATCGTGGCGTGATGTACGATACGAGCAGTATCGAGCGTGTGTTGATGAATATTGTCGTGCGTGACAAAAACGTCGACAAGACTGTGAAAGCCATCACAGACGCCGCACGCACAGGGGAGATCGGTGATGGACGTATCTTCATCATTCCGGTTGAGGACACTGTCCGCATCCGCACCGGCGAGCGCGGAGACATTGCCCTGTACAATGCAGAGCAGGAGAAGTAACGCTTCTGCACGCTTTCTTTCCTAAATATAAAGAAGGTGGATGAAATAGAGAGAACATAGAAACACAATGAGGGTAACAAAAAAATCAATCGTATTATGACAGTTCAAGATTTAAGCATTTCTATAGATACCGTATGGATGCTGCTTGCAGCCATGCTCGTATTCTTCATGCAACCAGGTTTCGCCTATTGTGAGGCGGGTTTTACCCGGCGTAAAAATACCACAAACATCCTGTTTAAGAACTTCGTCGACTTCATGCTGGGCTCTGTGCTCTTCTGGTTTGTCGGTTTCGGCTTTATGTTCGGTTCTGATGGCCAGGGCTTCATCGGCATGCCCAACTTCGGCGATCTCTCTTTCTACCACAATGCCAATGGTCTGCCGACAGAAGGCTTCCTGATGTTCGAGACCGTTTTCTGTGCCACATCAGCCACGATCGTTTCCGGTGCTATGGCTGAGCGTACGAAATTCAACATGTATGTTGTCTATTCGTTCTTCATTTCTTTGATCATCTATCCTGTCGAGGGTCACTGAACCTGGGGCGGCGGCTGGCTTTGCAACGCAGCTGACGGCAGCTTCATGATGAATACCTTCGGTCATGCATTCCATGACTTTGCCGGTTCCACTGTTGTGCACTCTGTCGGCGGTGTGCTGGCTCTGGTAGGTGCCATCTTCCTTGGTCCCCGTTTGGGCAAGTACCGCAAGGACGGAAAGAGCAACGCTATTCCGGGTCACAGCCTGACGTTGGCTTCTCTCGGTGTGTTCATCCTCTGGTTCGGATGGTTTGGTTTCAACCCGGGCTCTCAGCTTGCAGTAAGTGGTCAGGTCAACCGTGAGGCTATCAGCCATGTATTCCTGACAACCAACATGGCAGCAGCTTGTGGCGGTCTGGCCACCATGTTCCTTACTTGGGTCAAGTATGGCAAGCCTTCCTTCTCATTGACACTGAACGGTATTCTTGCCGGTTTGGTAGGTATCACAGCTGGTTGCGACTGTGTGTCAGTGGTTGGCTCTATCATCATCGGTGTATCATCGGATCTGTTCTGACGGGTGTCTTTGCCATGAAAACGGTGACAGGAGGCGCCTGTGGCGCTCTCTATGGTGACTGGCATCAGCTCGGCGTACAGCTCTTTGCCACTGTCTTCGGTATCGTCTTCAGCGGTGTGCTGACATGGATCATCTTTGTTGTTGTCGATAGGACCGTCGGTATGCGTGTTGACGCACGTGTGGAGGAAGAAGGACTTGACATCTACGAGCACGGAGAATCAGCATTTAATCTCTAATTGAAAAACACACCTCCCAGGGCATCAGCACTACGGTGACTGTTGCTCTTGGGAGTTTCAACGTATACATTCACAAACTTAACAGCTTTTACAACCATGTGTGGAATAGTAGGAATTTTCAACATTCAGGAGCAGACCCCTGATTTGCGCCAGAAGGCGTTGCGTATGAGTCAGAAGATCCGTCATCGCGGACCCGACTGGAGTGGTATCTACACCGGTGCCTCAGCCATCCTCTCTCATGAGCGCCTGAGCATTGTAGACCCGGAGAGCGGCAAGCAGCCGCTGTTCTCGCCCGACAAGAAGGAAGTGCTCGCCGTGAACGGAGAGATCTACAACCATCTTGACATCCGGGCCTCCTTCCCCGACTATGCTTTCCAGACGGGCAGCGACTGTGAGGTAATCCTGGCCATGTACCGTCAGTGGAAGGAGAAAGCACGCTCGCTGACGTCTGCCGAGGCTTTGCATGCTTCCATCGTCAGCATGATAGAGAAGCTCAGTGGCATCTTTGCCTTTGCCCTCCCTCTATGATGCCGAGGATGGCTCGTTCCTCGTAGCCCGCGACCCGATCGGCGTGATACCTCTTTATATAGGTTACGATCCTGACGGCAAAGTATATGTTGCCAGTGAGCTGAAGGCTCTGGAAGGACAGTGCGATCATTACGAGCCCTTCCTGCCCGGACACTACTATTGGAGCAAGGATCCGGGCATGAAGCGCTATTATCACCGTGATTGGATGGAAGGAAAGACACGTCGGCAGAGCGCTCTGTCCTATGGTCAGGCCGTTGAGGAGATCCGTCAGGGACTGATGTCAGCCGTGAAGCGTCAGTTGATGAGCGACGTGCCTTACGGTGTGTTGCTCTCCGGCGGACTGGACTCTTCTGTGATCTCTGCCATTTCTGAGCGCTTCTCTTCTACACGTGTCGAGGAGGGAGGCGAGACCCGTGCCTATTGGCCCCGCCTTCACAGCTTTGCTGTCGGCTTGAAAGGTGCACCGGACTTGGCAAAAGCAAAACTTGTCGCTGACTATATCGGCACCGTTCACCACGAGATCAACTACACCATTCAGGAAGGTCTTGACGCCATCCGTGACGTGATCTACTTCATCGAGACCTATGATGTGACCACCGTGCGTGCTTCTGCGCCGATGTATCTCCTGGCCCGTGTCATCAAGTCGATGGGTATCAAGATGGTGCTCTCGGGCGAGGGTGCCGATGAGATCTTCGGTGGTTATCTCTATTTCCACAAGTGTCCGTCACCGGAGGAGTTCCACAAGGAGACCGTGCGCAAGCTTTCCAAACTCTATCAGTACGACTGTCTGCGTGCCAACAAGAGCTTGGCAGCGTGGGGCGTGGAGGGTCGTGTGCCCTTCCTCGACAAGGAGTTCCTCGATGTGGCCATGACGATTGATCCGAGCTACAAGATGTGTCCGGGCAAGACGATCGAGAAGAAGGTGGTACGTGACGCGTTCACTGACATGCTTCCCGAGGAAGTGGCATGGCGCCAGAAGGAACAGTTCTCCGACGGTGTCGGTTACAGTTGGATCGACACGTTGAAGCAGATTACTGCTTCTGCCGTCAGCGACGAGCAGATGGCGCACGCTGCTGAGCGTTTCCCGATCAACCCGCCACGCAACAAAGAGGAGTATTACTACCGCTCTATCTTTGCCGAGCACTTCCCCAGCGACTCTGCCGCGCGGTCAGTGCCCAGCGTGCCGAGCGTTGCCTGCTCTACAGCTGAAGCACTCGCCTGGGACGAAGCATTCAAGAACATGAATGAGCCCAGCGGTCGTGCCGTCAAAGATGTGCACGAGGACGTTGAGTAATCATCGTTATATAGTAGCAGGTTTATTTCCTTCAAAAGTAAGAATTGTTTTTATTGCTGTCCGCTAAAAATGAAAACCGCATAAAAATCCTTTCACGATGCCGATAAACAGGCATTGCGGAAAGATTTTTTAAGACAAGCCCCCTTAGTCAAATAATGTCGGTTCTGGTGGAGATTCTTTTGACTTTTCAAGCATCTTCGCCCAATCCTTCTCTGGGTTTTCAAGGAATGTGTAGATGTTCATATAGTACATTAGCATGATTCTTATCATGGTAGCAAGACCAGAGAAACTCCAACTGCGTCTTATCCGCTTTTGCATTATCATGAGGAGCATGTTTGCTATGAGGGTTGTCCAGATCTGTATTTTGATGGCGTTTGCGCCCTCTCCGTAGAAGGCTGCCCGAATGCCGGCTGTCCGATAAAATGTGTACCTTTGTCCATAGTTATCAAGTTTTTGTTAGCACAGACAAAGATAACGAAAAAGGCTGGATTCCAAGCGAGGAATTCAGCCTAATTTATTTTTGCAAAGCAGCGGAGGAGCAAAAACTTTTAGCGGACACCAATAATTCCTAAAGTCCTTCCAAACGGAGATACCAAAAAGGAGCTACTGGCAAGAAGCAGATATCTGCTGTTTAAGTCTGCTGAGAAATGGATGGAATCCCAGAGACAGAGGGCAGAGGTCTTGTTCGAACTATACCCTAAACTGAAGACGGCATACAGCCTGTCTCATTCCTTGAGGATGATATTTGCAAAGAACACGATCAAGGATGCTGCCAGACTAAGCATGGCTAAATGGTATAATAAGGTCGAAGAGGCCGGATTTCACTCCTTCAATGTGATTGCTGCAACTTTCTATGAACACTATGAGGATATCCTGAACTTCTACAACAACAGAGCCTCCAATGCTGCAGCTGAATCATTTAATGCTAAAATCAAACTCTTTAGAGCAAACCTCAGAGGGGTTGCAGACAAGAAATTCTTTCTCTTCAGGATATCAAAGCTATATGCATAACCCCACCTTTTTCCTACTGAGCTATTTTTCCTACTGAGCCGAGATCGAGTATCTATCATACAAAAAGAGTTCCACGTTATTCACTTGAAACTCTTCTTGTGACTCCGCTGGGATTCAAACCCGGAACCTTCTGATCCGTAGTCAGATGCTCTATTCAGTTGAGCTACGGAGCCATATCTTTTTATAAGCGAGTGCAAAGGTACTACATTTTTCTTTTACTACCAAACTTTTCGAAAACTTTTTTCAAATTTTTCTTTAGCGGTTTGCTTTCTGTATACAATTTTACGCCTTGAGGAACGCCTTCTCAACCTGTATAATAAGGTGTAGGCAAGATGAGAAAAAAAGGTATTCACAACTAAACATCTAACGACTATAGACAATCGTAATACTACAGATAAGAAACTTAATTTTTGTGATATTCATGAACTGCTCAGACAGGCCAATGAAACTCCGGCTCCATCCTGGCAAGTGTCAACGGAAGAGCCAAAGCCTAAGAAGGTCCGCTTTATGGCATGCAGGGTCAGTTTCCAAGGCTGGTAAGTTTGTCGAGTCGCAGGTGTGGATAGACAAGGGGCTGTACCGTCAAATTGAAGCTTTCAACCTCAGATGAGGCAAGCGCGTGCCGACCAAAGATGTCATCAGCCATCCTGTGGATGTTCATGGATGAGCATAAGACTGAGATTCAGAAAGCAAAGAAGAGAACATGATGAAATTGTCTTCGCAATTCATAATAAATGTCTTTCCCATTAAGAAGAGTCACTATTTGCTGCATGGTAGACGCTTAAATAGACCTTCGAATTCAACTATAATTTGCATGCTGTTGATTATTAGACAGATAATATTGATAACCAAATAGAATAAATAGACCTTTGATATTTGCTTCAATGATTATTATTGCGTAACTTTGTCGAAATTTAAGATTCATGAATAACAAGACGGTCATATTTCTATTCGTTTTCGTCGCGCTTTTGATGGCCGGTTGTAAGGAGAGGCACAACCAATCCATTGATGTCGCTTACCTATTATCGGCAACGGCACCGGATAGCGCCTTGTCTGTACTTAATGGTGTCAACCAGAAAAAACTTAGTAAAGCCGAAATGGCGCGGTATGCCCTTGTCTACACCATAGCACAGGACAAGAGCGGGCTGGATGTTGACAACGACTCTTTGTTAAGAACTGCCTACACCTATTATAATAATAGAGAGGATGACTCGCTCTATGCCAAGTGCGAGTACTACATGGGCAAATACTACATGCTCAATGACAGCACAGAGCAAGCGAAGGACTGCTTGCGGAAAGCTGCTGATGCTTCGAAAAGGCATGGGGACAGATACACGCAATGTATGGCATTGGAGAAATACTCTCGAGTGCTAAGACAAACAAATCCTCGAAAGGCTGTAGAAGTTGCAAGGCATGCAGAGCAGATTTATCAGAAGTTGCCTGATGTATCTCAATATAATATCATCTATCTCAAACTAAATGTTAGCGACGCATTACTTTTTGCAGACCATATTGTCCTGGCAGAAAAGAAGTGCAAGGAAGCTTTAGACATCGCTTATGCATTGAAAGATTCTAATGTCCTTTCCGATGTTTATCAAGACATGGCGACTATTGCCACACAACGCAAAGATTTCAAAAAGGCTTTGGAATGTTCTAAAGCTTCATATAATACCAGTACGGTTTATGACATAACGAAGGCTTTGAATCTTGCTACAGCTTATCTTGATGCAGACTCTTTGTCGTCCTGCAATAAAATGCTGAACTCTATCCATACAGATAATGCGGAATATAAATATATAGCTTTCAACATTAGGCACTTGGCTTCCATCAAAGCGCACGATTATGATGAGGCATACAACTACGCTGATTCTGCATACCACTATCTGGAGCAGATGTATGGCAATCAGCTGGATAGCAAACAAGAATATTATAATTCCTTAGTGAAAACAAAATATGAGGAGGGTATTGCTAAAGGTAAAAGACGGGCCTTGTCTTGGCTCATAGTCATCGCATCCTTGCTCGGTCTGACTATAATTGTGTTTATTCTGCATTCTTACCGGCAATTTAAGTCAAATGCAAAATTCAAGCTAAAGACCGAGGAAGAAAAGTTGCTCCAAGAAGAAAAGATACACAATGAGGAATTGCATCACAAGGAGATTCAACTCTCCACAATGCGCAACTTCATTCTTAGGAGGATAGATACTGCCCAAAAGATTCAAGAATTGCGAGGCAACAAGACCGACAGCGTGCCGCTAACAGAAGAGGACTGGGAAGAAATAAGACTGTTTGTAGATGGTGTCGAAGGCAACTTCGTGTCCAGGCTACATAGCACATTCCCCGACCTAAGCGATGATGATATTAGACTTATGATGCTTCTCCGTCTTAAAATGCCCACAAAGGCATTGGCTTTGATATATGGGATTAGCGAAAAATCGATCAAGCAAAAGTTGTTTGTCTATAAGGCTAAAGTAGGAATTAGCGGTGAAAAGACGTCTTTGCGTACGTTCATTGAAGCCTTTTAGTTACTCAAAAATTACAGAAATAGACCTGGTATTTGGGGAGGAAAAGATAAGAAGCTAATATACAACATATTACAATTATGGGAAAATTAAAGAAATAGACCTCGTTTGTTTGCAAGGCATCTCTAAAGTTCCTAACTTTGCAATCGGAAACCATAAAACGATTTTAATATGAAGAAATTGCTTATACTATTATTAGTATTCGTCACATTTATACCAAGCTATGCTTTTGGTATTGATATCCGAAAGGAGGGTACGACTCATCACGGAGGTATGCGCACGCCGTCTATAACGCGTGTATCTGCTGACTATGAGAATGGGCTTATAACTGTAGATGTGAAAGGGTACACTGGTGGAGTTCAGGTTTTCGTTAGTGATTCCCAAGGCAATGTTGTG
>OGJK01000409.1_pt1 | contig 46910 bp, 48 predicted proteins | sample 1571961 | NCBI WGS metagenome assembly OGJK01 (sample SAMEA2582120, study PRJEB24529) | metagenome | biome: Human gut stool | place: China | collected 2011 | reverse complement strand
TACTGGTACTGGGAGCATTGTGGGTGCGCAATGGCATGGAGGAGTCCGCGGAATTTGAACAACAGCAACATTATCAAGCTGCCGCGAAAAAACGCATCCCGGTTATCGAAGCGCTGTTACGACATCCCGGTGCTTTCCTGAAGATTATTGCGCTACGACTGTGCGAATTGCTGACGATGTACATCGTTACTGCCTTCGCACTTAATTATTCAACCCAGAATATGGGGTTACCGCGCGAACTTTTCCTCAATATTGGTTTGCTGGTAGGTGGATTAAGCTGCCTGACAATTCCCTGTTTTGCCTGGCTTGCCGATCGTTTTGGTCGCCGCAGGGTTTATATCACAGGCGCGTTAATCGGAACGTTGAGCGCATTTCCTTTCTTTATGGCGCTTGAAGCACAATCTATTTTCTGGATAGTTTTCTTCTCCATAATGCTGGCAAACATTGCGCATGACATGGTGGTGTGTGTGCAACAACCGATGTTTACCGAAATGTTTGGTGCCAGTTATCGCTATAGTGGCGCTGGAGTCGGTTATCAGGTTGCCAGTGTGGTTGGCGGTGGATTTACACCTTTTATTGCCGCTGCACTCATCACTTACTTTGCCGGGAACTGGCATAGCGTCGCCATTTATTTGCTGGCTGGATGCCTGATTTCCGCAATGACCGCTTTGTTGATGAAAGACAGTCAACGCGCTTGATAGCCTGGCGAAGATCATCCGATCTTCGCCTTACACTTTTGTTTCACATTTCTGTGACATACTATCGGATGTGCGGTAATTGTATGGAACAGGAGACACACATGAATAATAAGGGCTCCGGTCTGACCCCAGCTCAGGCACTGGATAAACTCGACGCGCTGTATGAGCAATCTGTAGTCGCATTACGCAACGCCATTGGCAACTATATTACAAGTGGCGAATTACCTGATGAAAACGCCCGCAAACAAGGTCTTTTTGTCTATCCATCACTGACCGTAACCTGGGACGGTAGCACAACCAATCCCCCCAAAACGCGCGCATTTGGTCGCTTTACCCACGCAGGCAGCTACACCACCACGATTACTCGCCCTACTCTCTTTCGTTCGTATCTTAATGAACAACTTACGTTGCTGTATCAGGATTATGGTGCGCATATCTCTGTGCAACCCTCGCAGCATGAAATCCCCTATCCTTATGTCATCGATGGCTCTGAATTGACACTTGATCGCTCAATGAGCGCTGGGTTAACTCGCTACTTCCCGACAACAGAACTGGCGCAAATTGGCGATGAAACTGCAGACGGCATTTATCATCCAACTGAATTCTCCCCGCTATCGCATTTTGATGCGCGCCGCGTCGATTTTTCCCTCGCACGGTTGCGCCATTATACCGGTACGCCAGTTGAACATTTTCAGCCGTTCGTCTTGTTTACCAACTACACACGTTATGTGGATGAATTCGTTCGTTGGGGATGCAGCCAGATCCTCGATCCTGATAGTCCCTACATTGCCCTTTCTTGTGCTGGCGGGAACTGGATCACCGCCGAAACCGAAGCGCCAGAAGAAGCCATTTCCGACCTTGCATGGAAAAAACACCAGATGCCAGCATGGCATTTAATTACCGCCGATGGTCAGGGTATTACTCTGGTGAATATTGGCGTGGGACCGTCCAATGCTAAAACCATCTGCGATCATCTGGCAGTGCTACGCCCGGATGTCTGGTTGATGATTGGTCACTGTGGCGGATTACGTGAAAGTCAGGCCATTGGCGATTATGTACTTGCACACGCTTATTTACGCGATGACCACGTTCTTGATGCGGTTCTGCCGCCCGATATTCCTATTCCGAGCATTGCTGAAGTGCAACGTGCGCTTTATGACGCCACCAAGCTGGTGAGTGGCAGGCCCGGTGAGGAAGTCAAACAGCGGCTACGTACAGGTACTGTGGTAACCACAGATGACAGGAACTGGGAATTACGTTACTCAGCTTCTGCACTTCGTTTTAACTTAAGCCGGGCCGTAGCAATTGATATGGAAAGTGCAACCATTGCCGCGCAAGGATATCGTTTCCGCGTGCCATACGGGACACTACTGTGTGTTTCAGATAAACCGTTGCATGGCGAGATTAAACTTCCCGGCCAGGCTAACCGTTTTTATGAAGGCGCTATTTCCGAACATCTGCAAATTGGCATTCGGGCGATCGATTTGCTGCGCGCAGAAGGCGACCGACTGCATTCGCGTAAATTACGAACCTTTAATGAGCCGCCGTTCCGATAATAAGTTCTGAACCTTCTCATCAGAAATAGATGTGAAGGATTAAGTAAGACATCTGGCAAATAGCCTGCAATCAACGCGGGCTGTTTGCTTCCTTGGGCAGATGCGAGTTTCATTATCGTCTTAATGATTTCCGCATATTAAAAGCATGTATGCTTTCAAAATATAATTATAAAAAATCCCGCCAACAACATTAGTTTTTATAAAACAAAATATAAGATTATGGCTTTAGAATATTTTTATTTCTAATAGACGAGATTTTTCCGGTTATGATATAATATGCTGATTTAACACATGTTAACGATTTACCAGTAATGTAAATAAATTTTCGAGGAGATCATTCCAGTGGGACGTAAATGGGCCAATATTGTTGCTAAAAAAACGGCTAAAGACGGTGCAACGTCTAAAATTCATGCAAAATTCGGTGTAGAAATCTATGCTGCTGCTAAACAAGGTGAACCCGATCCAGAATTAAACACATCTTTAAAATTCGTTATTGAACGTGCAAAGCAGGCACAAGTTCCAAAGCACGTTATTGATAAAGCAATTGATAAAGCCAAAGGCGGCGGAGATGAAACGTTCGTGCAGGGCCGTTATGAAGGCTTTGGTCCTAATGGCTCAATGATTATCGCCGAGACATTGACTTCAAATGTTAACCGTACGATTGCTAACGTTCGCACAATTTTCAATAAAAAAGGCGGCAATATCGGAGCGGCAGGTTCTGTCAGCTATATGTTTGACAATACGGGTGTGATTGTATTTAAAGGATCAGACCCTGACCATATTTTTGAAATTTTACTTGAAGCTGAAGTTGATGTTCGTGATGTGACTGAAGAAGAAGGTAACATTGTTATTTATACCGAACCTACTGACCTTCATAAAGGAATCGCGGCTCTAAAAGCAGCTGGAATCACTGAGTTCTCAACAACAGAATTAGAAATGATTGCGCAATCTGAAGTTGAGCTTTCCCCAGAAGATTTAGAAATCTTTGAAGGGCTTGTTGATGCCCTTGAAGATGACGACGATGTACAAAAAGTTTATCATAACGTCGCAAATCTCTAATTATATTTTAAAGAAATCTGTCTTTACGGCAGATTTCTTTAATCTCATATAACCCTTATAAAAAATATAATGTTCAACTCGTCATATTGATTATAAAAAATCCCCGTTCCCAGAGAAATAATATTTATTAAAATTCCAGTTCTTCTTTTTCTGATTACAGAAGGCAAAGTGGCAATTACGCATAGTTTCCCGATAAAGACGCGATAGCGACATCCCGCATAAGGCATTTTTCTCTTTATCTTTGTACGGTACTTCATGGAACAGAGTTTTTGACCTTGCGAATCGTGATGTCTGTTGGGGGGCAACTTGCTCACTGAAGCGTGAGACTCGATTAAGCGCACGAAACACAGAAATCAAAAAACCCGGTCACTTTTTTACAAGGTAACCGGGTAAAAATAATTTTTATTTTTTAACTGTTTTGAGACTCATAGAGATGTCTCAAAACTAAAATTTGGCTCCTCTGACTGGACTCGAACCAGTGACATACGGATTAACAGTCCGCCGTTCTACCGACTGAACTACAGAGGAATCGTGAGAACGAGGCGAATATTAGCGATGCCCACCCACAATGTCAAAGCCTGTTTTTTAAATTTGAAATCGTTTGCTGAAATAATCTGCATTTTGTCGTTTATTCCGACACAGCTGGCTTTTTTTCACACTTTTGCGGTTCGGATCGAGGGTATTTCCACAGCCAACGTCCAGTAACCATTCGCCAGTAAAACAGCACGGCCCGCACAGCCCAGTCGGCAAACATTCCCATCCAGACACCAACCACACCCCAGCCAAGCATGATGCCCAGCACATAACCGACGACAACCCGGCAACCCCACATGCTCAACATAGAAACCCACATAGCGTAACGGGCGTCACGAGCCCCCTTAAATCCAGCGGGTAGCACCCATGAGGCGGACCAAATAGGCATAAATAAAGCATTTAGCCAAATCAGAATCACAACGACATGTTTAACCTGTGGATCCTGGGTGTAAAACGATGCCATAACCCCGGCAAAGGGAGCCGTTAGCCAGGCGATGGCCGTTAATCCAAGAGTGGAAAGCCAGAACACATGCCGCAACTGAATCTCTGCTTGCGCTATCTGCCCTACCCCCAACCTTCGGCCTGTAATGATCGTAGAAGCAGAGCCGAGCGCACTTCCGGGTAAGTTGATAAGAGCCGCAATTGAAAACGCGATAAAATTTCCGGCAATAACACTGGTCCCCATCCCAGCAACGAACATTTGGGTTAATAACCGACCACTGGTAAATAACACTGATTCGACACTCGCTGGAATACCAATCCCCATGACTTCCCAGATAATGCTAAAATTCAGCTGTTTAAAATAGCTCTTTAACGAAATCCTTAGCGCAGGATTAAAACCAATCGCCAGCACCCACAAAATTGCAACTGCGCCAATATAACGAGAAATGGTTAAACCCAACCCAGCCCCGACAAATCCCAGTCCCGGCCAGGAGAAAAGGCCGTAAATCAATATGCCGCTAATAATAATATTAAGAATATTCAGGCTACCGTTAATCAGTAGCGGTATTTTCGTATTCCCTGCACCACGAAGTGCCCCGCTACCAATCAAAGTGATGGCAGCTGCTGGATAACTGAGTACCGTCAGCTCCAGATAAGTCAACGCCAGTGCTTTAACTTCTGTCGTGGCATCACCCGCGACGAAATCAATAATTTGTTCGCCAAAATGATGAATAAGCGTTGCCAACAGTACGGCAAACAACGTCATGATCACCAATGACTGCCGCGTCGCCACCCTCGCTCGTCGTCGATCCCGCTTACCGAGACTAAATGCCACAACGACAGTAGTACCAAGATCGATAGCAGCAAAAAAAGCCATAATGACCATATTGAAACTGTCCGCCAATCCCACGCCGGCCATCGCATCTTTTCCCAGCCAGCTGACCAGAAAAGTGCTCAGGACACCCATCAGCAGGACACAGGCATTCTCCATGAAGATAGGAACAGCAAGCGGGGTTATCTCGCGCCAGAACAACACTTTGTAGCTCTTGCGTTTAGCGTGCCAGCGAGTGCCGTGAACAACCTGGCGTAAAGCAGAGGAGATATTCAAAGCCGACCTTAATTGCAGAAAGTGAAACCACATTTCAAATAATGAGGGAGAATCAGCAAAGCTGCAAAGATTTTCGCCAACAAATTGTCTGCAAATGCAACAAACTGTTGATAGAAACGGCAAACAGTTGGGGAATTTAAAAATCGGGTTTGACAAAAGATTTTTCGCCGTTAAGATGTGCCTCAACAGCGATTCCTCTGTAGTTCAGTCGGTAGAACGGCGGACTGTTAATCCGTATGTCACTGGTTCGAGTCCAGTCAGAGGAGCCAAATTTCTGAAAAGCCCGCTTTTATAGCGGGCTTTTTGCTATATCTGATAATCAATTTCCTCTTCACTGTTTTCCATCACCTGCCGCTTGATATCCTCAACTGAAAGTCCTGCATTACAAAGTTCCAGAAAGCGCCAGACATAGTTACGCTGAAGTTGTCCTCGCTTGAGTCCCAACCAGACAGTATTAGCATCGAAAAGATGCCGCGTATCCAGGCGGATTAAATTCTTTTCCTCTTGTTCACCGCTGGATTGTTCGGCAACTAATCCGATCCCCAGCCCAAGAGCAACATAGGTTTTAATGACATCAGAATCCTGCGCACTTAATACAATATCTGCCAGCAAACCTTTGCGGGCAAATGCGTCATCAATACGTGAGCGCCCCGTAATCCCCTGTCGGTAAGTGATTAACGGCCACTTCGCTATTGATTCCAGCGTCAATGGTGTAATTTGCGTCAAGGGATGATCGAGTGGAACAAGCAAACTATGGTGCCAACGAAACCACGGGAAGGCGACGAGCTGCGGGTCATTACTCAAACGCTCGCTGGCGATACCAATATCAGCTTCGCCATTTTGCAACAACGTCGCAATTTCCTGTGGCGTCCCCTGGATTAGCTCGAGCCGAACCTCCGGGAAAAGTTCGCGAAAAGCTTTAATGACCCCTGGCAAGCTATAACGCGCCTGAGTATGCGTCGTTGCAATAGTGAGAACGCCAGACGTATCGTTGGTAAACAGGTCTGCAAGCCGACGAACATTACTGGCTTCATTCAGAATACGTTCTGCAATGACCAGTAATGCTTTGCCCGGTTCAGTCATGCCCAGCAGTCGCTTACCTCGTCGAACAAATATTTCGATGCCAAGTTCATCCTCCAGTTCCCGAATATGACGGCTGACGCCTGACTGTGAGGTAAAAAGCATATTCGCAACCTCTGTCAGGTTGTAATCCTGACGTGCAGCTTCGCGGATTATCTTTAGTTGTTGGAAATTCACGGTAAACTCCGGGCAGTTCAGATATCCCGTTATTGTTAAAGTCTAACGCCCGGCATAACAAATAATAAAAACCCGCATCTTATTCCATCCCGATATAACGCTTAGCTCACCAATTGCCACTGCCTTTTTTCCATCACTGGAGAACTAATCACTGACATTAACAACTCTTTCACTGCCTGTGCCTGTGGCGATAAGTTCGCTCTGGCGGGTAAATTTAATGACAAAGAGAGACTCATGGAAGGCGTGGTAATGCGTGACATCCACCCATTTACTGCGCCACATAACGAACGCGCGGCCGATTCGGGTAATACTGCAACGCCCATGCCGCTGGCAATCGCTGCGGTAAGCGTGGCAATAGACTCAATTTCACCAATAACTTTTGCCGTGAGTCGCCGTAGGGAAAAAGCCTCATCAACACGAAGTCTAATAGCACTGTAATCACTGGGGAGAAAGAGGTTCATTTTCGCAATAGCATTCACATCAACGCTTTGCCCCGGGCAATCTTGAGTTCCTACCAGAAAAAGATCTTCTTTCAGCAAAGCCTGACTGGATACCCCAGCCACAGGGGAATGCTCATAAATCACCGCCATATCGAGTTGGTGATTTATCAATTTTTCGTTAAGCACTGCACCACTATTTTCATGAAGATAGATAACGATCTCCGGAAATTCAGCGCGAACCGCCTGTAATAAGGGCATGGTGATGGATGACGCAGCGGTTCCTGGTGCAAAGCCAATCGAGACTTGCCCCGATAATGCCTGACCAACGTTATGCACCGCCAGTTGGGCCTGTTCACACTGACGTAAAATGGCCCGCGCATGGGTATAGAGAATTTTTCCGGCGTCTGTTGGCGTAACGCCCCGCTTTGTACGGATCAAAAGTTGTTGATTTAACTCACCTTCCAGTGTGGCAACCTGCTGGCTGAGCGCTGGTTGTGCGATATGCAATACTTCAGCAGCCTGGGTCAGGCTACCAATATCTACAATTTTTACGAAGTATTTCAGGCGTCTGAAGTTCATGTTGCCTCCGGTTTTTAAGAATCGGCCCAAGTGCCGCCATTACTTACAACCAGATTGCAAGATGCTTGCCAGTTTTATTTTGGCGTTGATGTACAAGCTAACCAACTGTCAAATAAGAGATTATGATAGATTCGTCATTTGCTCCTTTAATCAGCTGTCGCGTTCCCCTGCCCTATAAAAGGAGGGTATGCACCACGATGGTTCATTACCCAATAAGATTGAAAGCTCACCACTTTGTTGAAATTGACAGCAAACAAACAAAAAAATGCATTTCACCCTTTGACATCACCATGCACTGCCATTAATATGCGCCCCGTTCACACGATTCCTCTGTAGTTCAGTCGGTAGAACGGCGGACTGTTAATCCGTATGTCACTGGTTCGAGTCCAGTCAGAGGAGCCAATTTAAGGGAAGCAGACGTTCACTGACGTCTGCTTTCTGCATTTATATCAACTGGTTATCCCCTTCTTCAGGTTCACCCTCGTTCGTTAAAAACCGCTCGAATCCACACTACTTTGCTGGTAAAAATGCTGGTAAAGCTGGTTCGATTTGCGTTTTACCAGCACGCGGAGGGAACCGTCATGTCACTTACTGATACTAAAGTAAAAAATGCCAGACCAGCGGAAAAAGCCGTCAAGCTCACTGATGGATTTGGTCTCTACCTTCTTGTGCATCCCAATGGTTCAAAATACTGGCAGTTAGGCTATCGCTTCGAGGGTAAACAGAAAGTGTTTTCCATTGGTGTTTACCCTGCGGTTTCTCTTGCTGATGCCAGACAACGACGTGATGAAGCAAAAAAGCTGCTTGCTCAGGGAATCGATCCTAACGCTAAAAAACAGGCTGATGAAAAAGCTCTGCAGGAAAAGCGGGATAAAACTCGTTCGTTCCGTGTCGTCGCCAGAAGCTGGTTTGCCACCAAAACAAAATGGTCAGAAGATTACGCCGATACGGTATGGAAGCGCCTTGAGACCTATGTATTCCCGGATATTGGCGACAGCAACGTTTCAGATCTGGATACGGGTGATCTGCTTGTTCCGGTTAAAAAAGCAGAAACGCTTGGCTATCTTGAAATTGCCATGCGGATCAAGCAATACATCACTGCCATCCTGCGTCACGCCGTCCAGCAAAAACTGATGCGCCATAATCCTGCTTACGATATGGAAGGTGCTGTGCAGAAACCAGAGACTGAGCACCGTCCTGCACTGGAGCTGGAAGAGATCCCCCTGCTACTTGAACGTATTGATGCCTACAAAGGCCGTGGACTTACCACACTGGCGATTAAACTCAATCTGTTGATTTTCATTCGTTCCAGTGAACTCCGCTATGCACGATGGTCAGAAATCGACTTCAACAGTAAGTTATGGGTGATACCAGAAAAGCGTGAAGCGATTGAGCGCGTCAAATATTCCACGCGTGGTGCAAAAATGAAACGCCAGCACTTTGTTCCCCTTTGCAGGCAGGCTATTAAGATACTGAAAGAGATCCGCCAGCTTACCTATGAAGAAGGTAATGAGGCAGGGTTAATTTTCACTGGCTGTTATGACTCATTCAAACCCATGAGTGAAAACACCATCAATAAAGCGCTGCGTAAGATGGGCTATGATACGAAACAAGACATCTGCGGTCATGGTTTCCGCACACTGGCATGTAGTGCTCTGATTGAATCAGGGCTATGGTCTGAAGATGCGGTAGAGCTTCAAATGAGCCATAAGGAAAGCAACAGCGTTCGTGCTGCCTATACCCATAAGGCCAAACATCTTGAGCAGCGAAGGTTAATGCTACAGTGGTGGGCAGATTTTCTTGATGCTAACCGGGATGGGATGGTCAGGCCGTTTGAGTTTACTCAATAAGTAAGATTTAACTTTTTCGCAACTTTGAACTGATTAACTATGAGGTCTAAAAATTATATTAGAGAGCCGATACTAAAGAGTCATTAATCGCATAACATGGATTATCTTACACGCATAGCCCAGTCAAAATCGGATAGTCAATTAGCCGCGCATTCGATAACCAATTTAATAAAGCTAGATGGTTCTGATCTGGCTTGCACACAGAGAGAACCTGAGATATAAAACATGAAGTTAACATAGCGCAAACCACAAAAACACACTCAATTAACAAATTTTGCTTTGGGAGGCTATTCATAAATGGATAAGGATTGGATTCTTCAAAATAAAGAAACTCGTCGTACTTTCTCTAGATCCACTTGGGTTCCTTTGAGAGCGGCAGAAAAGAAAGAAAAAGACAATGCTAAGTGTATTAACTACACCAGTGAGTTTTTTGGGTGTGGCTCTGTTGCGTTCTCCCCACAATATCGTGAAATCGCGGAGAAATTAAGTTGGAGCAACATTGGAATCAGTAGCACAATTGCACCTTACGCATACGAAGATGGAGCCTACTCCACTATTGAACAATATGAATATAATGATAAAGAACCTATTGGCATTCACTTAGTCTTTGAATTACCTCAACCAGTCGTTGGTGGGAGGCAATGGATCTTGAATCCTGATCTTATTGCGGCGCTTCGCTTGATTAAGGAGGGTAATAATTGGGTTAGGCCGGAGGAGAATTTTGAAGTCGTTGTGCGAGAAAATCTCGATGATAAAGGAGAGCAATGTCTTATCGAAATAAAAAGAGAATTTTTACTTGATTATTTAGCTGCCAGAAACCTAGCTTTACGGATCTCCTATTATCGTCAAAGAGTTGAAAATGTAGCTTCGCTTGAAACCAGTTCCTACGTAGGTTTAGAAAGTTATAAAGAAGAGCGAGATGGTGGTAATTATGAACTAATAATTCGTGATATCAATGATGTTTTTGGTGGAAGTTGGGCTATGTTTCGTACATGGCGAACAGACATAGATGCAGATGAAGATGCGCCAGTGATGGGGCCAGAAACCAATGAAAATACCGACTATGAAAGCTCTCGTGGGTACAGAGGCGGTTTTGAAGGTATCCGAGTAGAAGGAGAATTCTGGCGCGATGAATGGATAGATCACCAAGGAATTAGTACGCGTGTTAGGGGCGATTTGGATAAAAACCTACCCCAATTCATTGTTGAAACGGATGGCACACGTCTGGCATCATCTGCTCTAAATTGTGAAGAGATTGGTAGATGGCTATGGTTTCGATCAAGCATTATTAATGAGCTTCTTGGTTTTCGAGGTTTTTCCCTTAGCTGGTATACTGCAGAAACTGGTAACATACAATCCACCTCTGGATATTCTATTCACTTTGGAATAAATTCTTCTGATTTAATTACTGTTTACGCTTATGACATAGCACGACTTCCTGCATGGGAGCAACATATCTGGGCGGCACATAATATTGTCCCTGACGGGAAAGTCTCAAGCGAGTTATTTAACTCTCAGGTAAAAGCTCAGCCAGCTGCAACCTACGCTGTTGAGGAGATATTTTTCGACACTATGGACATGCTCGAAAGCGGTTTTCGTCAAGTATTTAATGTCCCACTTTTTACACATGACATTGACCGTTCCGAAGCGATGAAGCATATATCACGTTTCACAAGCAAGGATCTCACCTCTCTGTTGAGGTTAGCAAAAGAGATTGTTCGTATTTTCTCTGATAGGTTAGATGTTCGCGAACTTCGTAAACTTTCAACCCATTCGAATAAAGAAAAGCTAGGTTCAAATAAACTTCTTGAGGATATCTTGGCGCAAAAGGTAGGTGCTGAAAAAGCTCGTGAAATATTCGGTCCAATTGCAGGTGCCTATGATATGAGAGTAGGTGATGCTCATCCTACCAGTTCAAAGATAGGCGAAGCATTAAAGCTTGCAGGGATTGATGAGAACAGTTCATACTTAAGACAAGGTGAACAACTAATATCTAATTTGGGTCAATCAATATGGTGGGTTGGCAAGTTGCTGTTCCAGAGTGCTTGACGTGAGATACACAAAATGTTGGCATATAAAATATCTTATTTTGAATGTATCAATTTTACTTTCATACTGTAGATAACAAAGAAAATTAAGTTGATAAAGGGCCATATGGCCCTTAGTCATTTTTTTATTAATAATGCGCTCTTCCTTATGTATCAAACTTATTGACGAATGCATTCATTAAATACACACAACTATTTATGTCATAAAATATTTTAATTTGAAATTATCTAATTGATTAGATATAAAGATATTATCGACATGCATATAACCTTCTGTAATTACTATAACAATGCTCGTTCTTACTACCACTACAACGTTGTTCATCATATTCAGCGATTAAAGTTCCAGATAAAAAACCATACCTTGTGTCATACATTGACCCCGGACAGGCACATGTCCCTGTATCACTATTTGGTATTACACATTTATATCCAGATACTTGATCTGTTATTGTGATAAAAATACCTTTCAGGCCATCACCACTTGCTGTCTGCCATTTACCACTGACACACGATAACACTCTACCTGTACTGTCTCGCCCCACCAGACCATTAGGCGTACATTTCGCATTTAATGTTGCCTGACCATTCAAATGAAGATATTCACCTGCTTTGATTCTGCCTGTTGATTCAATTGTCCCGTTGGATTTTATCGTTCCAGCGGTAAGATTACCTGACGCATAAATATTACCCGCATTGTTCATGTAAGCTTTAACTGTTTTCCCTGTTCCTACACCAACAGTCCCTGACGCATACAAGTCATAGGTGCGAACACCGCCAGCCCAGCCAGCAGGCAAATCGTTTGGATTAAGTCCGTTCGTCGCAATACGGCTACCAAACTTCGCCAGACCCGTAGCTGATAGCGTATTCAAATAGGTATCGGATTTCACTTTCAGGTTGTTGTTGATATTTACAGGACCATTAAGGGTCGAAGTTCCACCCACACTAAGATCTGATGAAACAGACGCATTACCCGTTGTCTTAAGTGCGCCGGTTGTTGTTGTCCCTGATGCCGTAATGTCTTTGATGTTTTTGATGCTCTTCCCACCAAGATTCAGATCACCCGTCATCGGCAACGTTCCATCACGACGCAGATAAACAGAATACATTGAAGAGTTATACCCCACGCGGTAAGCCAGTAATCCACCACCCGTAATATTGCTGTAACTGTTAGAGTTCTCACTCCACTGACCGCCATAGCCAGAAGCTATCTTGGTGTTTCTGCTCATCCCACCATCAACACCAGCCGCCTGAACCGCTTTACCTAACAGGTCATAACGAATACGACCACCTTCTTCCCACGGACTGGCGGTTGTTATTAGGCCATTAATGACGTAATCCGGCGCTGTTCCTGAACGCTTTAACACAATCTTGTAAGATGCTTTTTGCGCATTAGTTCCTGTATAGCCGACAGGCAACAGACCTTCATTTATTAACGTCTGGTAAGTGATTTCACAACCAGCAGCCGAACATGTTCTTGGCCCCGGATCGCTGCTTTGGTTGCTGGATGATGACAGTGTGGATATTTTGTCATAGCGAATACTGATATAGCGGTTAACTGCTTCTCCAAGCTGTTTAATCTGTGTTCCGACATTATCAGCCAATACCGCTTCCTGATTGTTTCTCATATCCTGAAATTTCATAAAAGCGATAAGCGTTCCAATACCTAATACAATACTGACTTCCAGTAAGGTAAATCCTTTTTTCTGTATCATAATTATCTCCCTGTTTTAGCAATAAGAAAGAAAAGGGCCTGCGCCCTCTTCATTAAATAGACGTGAAAACTAATGTATTACTTGTGGCGTTATTACAGGCTGCTGCCGTAGCTGCCACATCGAGTGTTCCATCCGAAGCCTTCACAACTTTTGAACCCACTTTAGCGGTATAAAAGTTGCCTGCCGCCGCAGTGGTTATTTTCACGCATTCCGCTGCAGGCACATTATCGTAGGTGATAGTGAAAGAAGAACCAGCCGCTGATGACGGGCCAGTTGCTGCCGCAGCCAGCGTCACATTACCTTTGAAAGCATTAATCGGTTTAGCCGCATTGCCTGTACCACTTAACATATTGTCAGGGAAGATTTTTGCCTGAACAGCCACAGTATTAGTCAGGCCAGTAAAGCTTGATGCCGACGTGTATAATGCTTTAACACCTGCCTGTATGGTGGCAATGTTATTGGATTCTGCCTGCGCTCTTTGTGAAGCCTGAACCTTGGGATAAACGATAAAAGCCGCTACCACTAATGCAGCAATAATGCCTAAAACAAGTAATAGCTCGAGTAGTGAGAAACCCTTCTTGCTTTTTCTTTTGTTATTTAATAAAACCATTATTATCTCCTTTTTTGTTTTAATGATAACTCCTGTTATAACGCTTCTCTCATATCTGGCAATAGAAATAGAAAGATATATTTAACTCTATCTGACAGACGGATGAATTAAAAAAGGCAAAGATTTCTCTTTGCCTTCCGGGAGATTTAAAAACAACATTTGTTATCACTACTACTGTTATTATTACTTCCTCATGGGATATTTATCATATCTGATAAAAAAGTAATAATGACGTTCACTACATAAAGATAAAAATTAACAGGTTACTGGTCGAACAGAACGCATGATTGAAAAGGGAAAAATATTAATAAAGGATTATCTTGCGTTCTGTTCTTTTATATAGATAACAGATAATAATCAGATATCAATACCTGAATCAAAAAAAAATTTAAATATTTTTTATTTTTGTCTTCCATCCATTTGCGCGAGAAACTTCCTGCCTGCTTTTATATACGTTATTTTTTCAATATCATTCAGGTCTGGTGCTGATAGTAAAATCCCAATAACAAGTTCTTTGTCTACCTGTTCGACACTACAGTTCATAGCCTTAGCTACTTCCGCACCAAGTATAATTTTTAGCCGGGTTTCAACTTTCTTTCGTTCTGATTTGTCCAGAGACTTAAGACGATTAAGTTCAAGCTGAGCAAAAGCCACCTTTTGTTTTAATGTTTTTTCTGTTCTTGGTCTTTTTATATTATCATCCATAGTTATCACCTCTTGCTGTTTACAGGTATTTAATTATCACAAAGATGAATAACGTCAAATTTACATGATTTTGTCAGAGAAAATAGATTTGGAGCATCCATAAACAAAATAATGCAACACATACGATAGTAATTACTAACTAAAAACATCTGGCACTCTCCGCGTTACTTATTTTTGCGTATTCGTGCTTTTGTTTTCACCTGTCATTTTTAAACTCTATTTTCCAATCTCAACCTGTGAATTGTGCAACACATAACACTCCCTGTTTTATTAGTTATTTTTATCAAATTTAGCTATCCCGCCTTACGGCGGGAATAATTAATACTTCTGCCCTTACGGGCCTTTTCTTTACTCTTTTTGTCCTGTGGACGTGAAACCTACACCTTTAATCCAGTTTGCGCCGCTTATTCCGGCGTATTGTTTTACAACCATACATATATTTCGTATTAATTAATAAGAGGTGCATTTACATTGGCTTATTTTCTTAAAGACAATGCCCACCTATACACTGCTACGCAGTGTGTGGGGTCTACCGACGGTTGCTGCCGCAGGCTAAAAGCAAAACCAAGGTCAACGTCAACACCAAAGTTTTTCTTACGAAAAACTAACTGCAGCACATTTATTTGAGGTTATATTTTTATATGGCGATTTTTCATCTGGATTTTAAAATTGTGACACGAAGCGAGGGCATGACTTCCGTTGCGAAAGCTGCCTATCATGCCCGTACACGTATTACGGATGATCGCATTGGAGAAACATTTGATTTCAGCCACAGAACAGATCTTCATGGTCATATTATATTAGCCCCTGTTTCCGCACCTGCTCATATTATTGAAAGCTCCTCAGCACTCTGGAATGAAGTTGAAAGAGTGGAACGCCAGAACAACGGTCAAACATCTCGTTATTTTGATGTCGCTATTCCCGTAGAACTCAACAACGATGACAAGAAAAAATTGGTTTCCGAATACTGCCAAAAGAACTTTGTTGATAAAGGAATGATTGCTGATTTCGCATTCCACGATTTAGACAGTAAAAATCCCCATGCGCATGTTATGTTGACACTAAAAACTATCACCGCTGCTGGCTTCGGTAAAAAAGACAGAAGCTGGAATGATAAGAAGATAATGCTCCAATGGCGTGAGTCGTGGGCCAGCATGTCAAACAGCTACCTTGAAGCCGCAGGCAGTGAAGAACGTATCGATCATCGTTCTCTCAGGATGCAATGTGCTGATGCCCTTGCTCAGGCAGAAGAAGCATTCAGCGCTGAAGAAAAAGCGTTCTGGCTTGCCAAAGCAACGGAAACTAACCGCCCGGCAATGCAGCGTGTTCATCGTGCTAAATGGAATAACACCGAGTCTCAGGAACAGCGAGCTACAGAACAAGCTCAACGCGACCAGCAAATTGAAGAGGCCAAGAAGGTCTACACCACATTCAGTGAGCTACCACTGGAAATCGTTGTTGATGTCAGAAGCTTTAAAATAACTGTTCTTCCTGAACCCGAAGAGATTGTTCTTCCAGACGACCCGGCAACAGTTGAACAACAGCCGATTGTGGCAACAGGAACTACAAGCAGAAGACCAGCAGCAAAATCTTACCGTGATCCCAATAAGGTCAGTAAAGTTGGTGCCGCAGGGAAGAAATCCCCTGTTCTGGTTGTTCCTGAACCAAATGCATCCACTAAATTGAAAACCCCATCTCTTCAAAACACCAGAGCGATGAAACGTGCTCCTGTGAGGAGTAGGAAACAGACCAAGCCCCATCAGAGCGGTTTGTTTAAACGTTTCACGCTGCTTGTGGTGGGCTTATTCAAAGATAGATTTGTATGGGCCAGAAGGAAACCCGATACCACTGATGCTGACCATGATAAGCGTATCGCAGAGAACTATGTCTATGATGAAGTGCTGGGTGTCAATGTTCCACGCTCGGAGTTTGAAAGACGTGCCAAATTTAACAATGGTGACTATAAATTAACACCTGATGAAATCAAGCGTTTCCCAAGCCGTCCGTGTAAGGTTGATACATTCGATGCTAAACTAAAAAGTAAACCACCATTTTTTATAGATGATAAATCGGTAGCTTTTAAATTAAAGCTACCACTCAATAAAAATCGATTAACTAAATAACGATCTACTTGACTGCATTTATAAAAGTCAAGTCATCTTCGGTGAACGGAGTGAATTGACCTCCGTTTTTCGAGAAGCGTCCATGCGATACTGTCTCCCATGTCCGTAAAATCAGTTTTTTAAGACAATCTTGAGCATTCTCACTATCCAGATGAAACATATTCATCAAATCTTCAGTAAAGACTAAGGAATAACAATCATTACTCTTAAAAAAGTCTTTAACTGCAATGTTAGATATATCCTCATTTTTACTTATTGAAATTACAGGCTCATTGATTGTCCCACACCATCTGACTTCTGAATAATATCCCGGAACTGGTTTGTTAATTATTTCATCAAAAACTTTCTCAATATAGTTTTTTGTTATATTTTCTTTGTTCATTAAGCTAAGTGAGCCGACCAAAAAAGGAAAAGTTACCCCATAACTTCCTCGCCCAGAATCTCGCCATTGTTTAATTAATTCGAACCATAACATAACAATCTCCTAATCAGTGAAAATTTGAGCAAGAATATACTAATAAATTAAAAAATATTTGATTAATATTGCTTTTTACGTTAAATCACTATTTTTAATAATACCCCCCCAAAGCATGCTAAAAACAATTATGCATTATCGTCATTTTGTTATCAATTTAATTGTAACCAATATGTTTCATTTTTATGTAAAACCACGCCTTATGTTATGGCGTGGTTGATGTTAATAGATTGGCCTGAAACTACATTCTTCGCCTAAACACTACATTGTCAGAAAAAATAACCTTACCAGCTACAAATCCTACGATAGCGATTACCGGGAGGCTGATAGTAGCCCCGGCCATGCCTGTTGACATACCAATAATAATAGACAGACCAAAAGCCAACAACAAAACAACAGCAGCATACCACTTCGGGTAGGCACCATATAACACCGTCGCTAAACAGCCTTTACAGACGTGAACCCCACGCTGACTCTCTTTGAAGCAAAACGGGCATTTGATGGTATTGTTTTCCATGATGGCGTCCTTAATTGGCTTTCCAGCCATTGCTGGTTTTAACGAGATTCATTGCACCATCAGCAGGTTCATTCATTCCTTTAACGCTGGCGAATGCTTTTTTGTCAATCCAGCCCGGAACGTCAATCAGCTTCCACGTATAAGACACGCGAACTACTTTCTGATTACCATTTCCCGGCTCAGTCCATTCCTTAATCTCGTCAACAGCACGACGACCAACACAGGCACCGTCTGCTGTGCTCCAGACTTTGGCTTTTTTGCCTTCCTCTGTTATCCCTAATACGTTCGAGTCATAGCCCTGTTCAAAAACCATCAGGCCCTGCTCAATAAAACCGTCGAGGATCACTGAATTGGTCCCTGTGCCAGTCGAATCAAGTAGGGGCTTGGCAAGACGGATGGGGAAGCTGGTGTTATTGTTATCAAGCGAGAAGCAGTATTTGTCCTGCCCAATCTTGGCATTAATCGCTTTCTCAAAATCACCTTTCTCACCACATCCCGCCAGTGCCAGAGCTGCGCCAGCAACGAGTAAAATCTTCTTCATCTGCTTATCCATCCTGATAATCAAAATTGCTTATATTTTTTGACCTAATCCGGTCAGGGCTAGAGTTGTTGCGGGATCCGGCTGATATCACATGGCAAAACCACCGCTTAACCAATTGATAGGATTCAATTCTTTTAGCGTCTCGTCATATCGTTTAAAACGATCAAAAACGACCGCGTTATAGTTTATAACTATCATAAGTAGATATTCGATCGATAATAACAATTAATTGCCGATCGATATCATCTATTCAATCGCCAAAATCTATCAATAATCAATTATCGATCTTTTATATCGATCATAATTTCAAGTTCTGATAGCCTTGCAACGCAGAGACCGACGCCATGAGTTTGGTGCTGTAGGACGTATAAAACGAAGCAAAGCTCTGTGAGCGGGTTAAGTCTCTTTAACTCATTTACATGGAGGAAGTAAGAGTGGAAGCAACAGGTATCGTGTTTTTAGTTGTGCTCTTCGTCATCATCATGACAGTAGTAGATATACAAAAGAAAAAGCACTACAACAGCTTTACGGAAGTTCTGGACGGCGACATTCTTTCGTATGAATGCCAACAGACAGGTATTGTTATTGATACTCAAAAACATACTGTCCGTATTTTCAATAAAGATAAAGATAGCACATATACTTTTGATCAAATTCGAGAAATAAATTATACGCTTTCAGAAGGTGGTAAGTTTTACGGCAATGGAACATTACGAGGTATGAATAATGCGGTCATTGCTAACTGGAGAGAACAACTTTCAGCAAACAAACGGTCTGGTCTAAATATTTTAACCGATGATATTAAAAATCCCATGTGGAAAGTTAATGTTCCCTTGAAAAATAAAATCACTTCAAATCACGAACTTTGTGAGCGATGGATGCTGGTATTTAAAAAGTATGTTTTCTAACGTCTCACCTTTCATCTAATTATGGAACAAAATGAAAAAATTATTACTTGCTATTTTTATCATATTACCACTTGGTGGCTGTACCGTTCATGGTAATAAATCCCTAACTGATGAAAATCATCAAACGGTTAAATTAAAAATCGTCAAGGGAAAAACTACCCAACAAGAAATTCTTGCTGCCTTTGTAGAGCCTCAAACACGCGCTACGACTGATGGTCAGGAGATGTGGAACTACTCAAGTATGACGGGAGAAAGCCAACTATCTAACTACATACCGGGCCTTGCTCTGTTGACCAATAGCAGCACAGCACACATTAAATCACTGGATATCTGGTTTAAGGGTGATGTTGTGGAACGTTATGATTTTCGTCAGACTGCAAGTAAGACTTCTCGCGGTTTGATGGATTGATGAAATATTCATATACCTAAAGAAATTTAATCTAACAGGAGTTAATACCCTTTAACTCCTGATATCGCATAAATCATTTTGTCCCTTTCGCGCTATCATTCGCTTGATATAGGCTAAAAGCCATATAGACAATCATCATTTTATCACGTAGCCTACGGCACCAGAACTTGTTATAAACTTTATCGTTGAGGACATAATTTCATATCATGACACAATATGACGCAAAACTATATAGGAAAATGGTAACGACGCCAGTTAATGAAATATTTATCAAGAATAAATGTCCGAACGATTATATTGTTCATTTTCAGAAAATCACTGACTTAGACTGGCCGGATTTACAACAATTTATATCTAATGGTATAAATAGATTCGATAAGTTATGTATCCTATATGATGCGTTATTAAATGATAGCGCTTCATGGGATTTTTTTAAAGGAGAACGATTACCAAGAGAAGTCGTAGATGAAATCACACATTACATGTCTATTTATCACACTCAAAAATTCTCAAAACATTATGAAATAAATAACTGGATTACACAGAACGATCTATGGGAACAATTCAGAAATATACGTTCGCTTAACCATCATGTTGGTGGGGTTGTTGTAAAGGGAATACGAGAGACATATTTTAAAATAACATGTCGTCTTCTTGCTATTTCTGACGAGGGCGGTTCAAGATTAGAGAAATGCCAACCTTGGTAAAAATCACTCTTTAACTTTAAAGGCTATATTACCATAAATAGCTTTCTTATAATTACTGTAAGAGATTTCAATGACTTTTTTTTCACAAACTAATGGCCTTATTGAAAATACGGAAACAGTTTTCTCCTTTATTAATACAATCATTACTGGTGTTGGTGTAGGAGTGGCTTATAAATGGCTAAGTAGGCGTAATCTTGAACGAGCACATGATGCCGCTAACGATTTTCTTGACGAGATGACCGCAATACCATTGAAGGCGCTAACTCTTGAAATAGAAGTAGTCAAGACTGTAGTGGCTATAGGAAGATCAATTGACGGAGGAATCGATATTGATTACGTCGGAGAGTGCCTTACTTTGATGAATAAAGCTAACACAATAAAATTAAAATTCTTCAACAAATATGAACGAGTTAATAGACGAAACGTAAAAATAAAACCATCAGAAAAATACAAAGAGTTAGAAGAACATTTAATTAATTATACTTCATTCTTATCAAAGATATTTCAAACTGCTGCTGATGGGTTCTGTCGAGCTGAAAACACTAATAGTTTAAAATCAGTATTCAATGAATTGAATGCTCATCGTGAAAATATAAGTATAATGGCAAAAAATCTGAGCATTGCTTGTGGCAAAAATCAAAATATAACATTCAATGAATATTTTTCATTCTAAGTTATAGTTGATAGTCAATGGTAATTACTTGTTAACTTAGTATTTACCATTTTATCCTTCATTATATGATAGAAAATATTTAAATAATTTAACTGCTTTTGGTAATGCCCGATGAAGATCGCCGCTAACTTCCTGACTATCATTATCACTTCTTACCACAACAATATAACCAAGGCTCAGATCCTGTCTTATCATCGGATTTAATGGTTCTATGCCTATGCTAATCTCCGTGTTTTTATACTTAGCAACTGGATACCCAACTGAACTATGGATAACAATATTGCCGCTATCTGCAAGCCTTGATAACATTCTGTCGCTGTATATCGCTTTTCTTAAATCCTCTAAAACAGGGATATAGTGTTTATCCATATTCCCTGTTAAAGCTGTAGGCAAGTAGATTTTTGTTTTTATTTTTCGCATGATATTTTTCCTGTTATTATTTTTATTTAATACCATGCAACTAATAGTAATATCAAAAATATTTATTATGTTTTTATAGATGTTTTATAACATCTGTGATTTTATAGTTTCTTCACTCATCTGTGTGAGTTCTGAAACTAAACGGATATAAATATTTTTCAACCTGTCTTTATCACAACGACTTACAGACTCTGATAACAGATAATGGCTATAATTATTGACACAAATGTTGTTGCCGTTTTCAAGAGTTAATTTCAATCCAAGTTCTGTATCTTCTACTTTGTTTATAATACAGATCATAAATGGTGTTTTTTCATGGGGATGGAAGAGAGTGATCATTTTGATATTGTTCATTGTATTTCCCTTTTTATTATTTTATTACTGTTTAATACTCTATCGTAAGCGTAAAAATCAAATATATTTTTATTTTATTTATGATTTTACTACTGATTATTAAACTTCTTTTTGAAAAGATCTTTATCTCTGTGCTTACGCACGGCTACGCCCTGACAATGACATTTTGTATTTGATTTTACTACTATGAGGTAATAAACAAGTGTATTCGGTCATAGCCAGATCTATTTTCCTTTAAAATTTCAATTCGGATCCTATCTTTAAACATAGCATTCCCCATCTGACATATAGCATTTGCTCTTAAACGTATAGGAAAACTATATCTTTAGTAGCAGCACTTCGTGATTGTTGCCAACAATCACTTTGCTGGACAGGGCTCGTTCCTGTTAATGATGATTTTTTCAATTAATAATTTTTCCATATAAATTACTGCCTGTAATCAGTTATAAGAGCTTTAAGGCGAAGATGGTTATATGTGTTTTCTTCCTGCTTCCAACGTCTTAGCAAGCTTCCTATGCGATTTATTAACAGTTTACATAACACTCTTACTGATATTTATTTTTACCTGATACATTCAATTATTATTTTTTGAAAACACATCCCTTGTGCTGGCGCACGGCTACGCCCCTGATACTGGTATAAAACTATTTTCCTTGTTCATCTATAATGCATTAATGTTTTATCAGTGAAAAATAAATAGATCAGTATAAAGATCATTCCCTCCACCGAGTTAGAACTCAGATATTATGCTTGAATATAACATCTTCCCTCTGACATATAGCATTTGCTCTTAAACACATAGGAAAACTATATCCTTAGTAGCAGCACTTCGTGATTGTTCACAACAATCACTTTGCTGGACAGGGCTTGCCCCTGTTAATGATGGATTTATCCAAAAAAAGATCGCGTCGTAGACGCTAATAAAACAAAAGAAATCTTAATTAAGCTCTCACAATAAAAGCAGCGGTTCGTGATTGTTCGACACAATCACTTCGCTGATAGTAGTTATTAAGGAATACAATGTCCCCTGTAAAACCACTAAAACATAACGCAAAAGTAAAATTGGACTCTCTTAACTTCTTACTAATTATTTAATTATAAGCATAGTCCCGGACCAGTAAAATCGCGGCTTCACAACTTTTTTTCCTATGTTTAAACATAGCAAACTCCTATGTTTAAACATAGATCCGTCCTATGTTTAAACATAGCAAGATCTATGTTTAAACATAGCTTTTTTAACATATAACATTGTCATAATAATATACTTTCTATTTTATTTATAGTTCTACTATTGACTTTCACTTTTTTGCATAGTATTAAAATACATATAACAAAAATAATAAGAGAGAATAATATGAATACAAACGACGCTGACCTATTACACTTATTTGAATCATTAACTACAGAACAAAAGATTGATATCGCAAGACGCTTGCTACAAAACAAAGAAATAAAATCAACGACAGTTATTTCTTCTGAGGAAGATAAAGCTATTTCGTTTTCACAACCTTATGTGTTTGCTTTTACTTCCAACTTTCGAGTTTTCTCTGATCTTGACATATCCAAGAATGAATTCCGTGTATTAACCTATATCTTGGAGTATATGGAGTTTGGAAATCTGATCAATCTTTCGCAATCATCGCTGTGCAAAGCATTGAACATCGCTTCCGGTAATATGTCTAACATTTTTAAAAAACTCAGACAGAAAGGAATACTCGTCGAGCATCATGGTCATCTCTATATCAACTCTAACATTTTCGCAAAAGGGATGAGTCATCAACTGGATCAGAAACGTAAAGAACAGTTGAGCAATGCTCGCAATCTTTGCGCAGAGATAGAGCAGTATCCAGAAAACTATACGAAGCATTCACAGGAAGAAAGAAGAAAACTTACATTAGAAACAGAGGTTAAAGAAATCTATACTGACGCATTTGTTTTCAGTAAGAAGAAAAAGAATAACGCTGTTCCTAATCCCAATAACAGCATACATGTTGATAAACCACGAAAAGTATATAAAAGAACAAAGGAAAATGAGAAAGCAAGAAGAAACGCTATTGACGCAGACTCTCATATGCAGAAAGTATCCTGATAAAATAACAACAACAAGGAAATAACAATGAAAAAATTACCCGGTTCGCTTGAGATTAAGCTCCACGAAAAACTATCCAAGAGTGATATACTAAATATATTGGCTGAGCAGATGACCATGCTTGAGGAAACATTTGGCATTCAGGAGTTTAAGATTTTCTCTTACCTTGAATGCTACATTGGAGATAAGAAACAAGCATTATATTATAGAAGTCGCAACAGTGCCGTAGCCACATTCAAATTAAAGGGTCTGGAATCCCCGGTAAACACGGCTAAGCTCATATCAAAAGAAAACGGACAACGTATTGTTTCCTTTGATAAAGAACTGGATATAGACAGAATATCTGCTACAGTCCGAAATATACAAAACAATAATCCTTATCAGGGGTGGTCTGAAGGTATCAGTGTTGTTCCTGCCACAATCATTAGTAAAATAATCCAAGAGGATATAATACGAGCGCAGGAAGAACAAGGCAGACTTTACCGTATTGAACAACAGCGCAAGAAAGAAGAACAAATACGCAAAGCGAAAGAAAGAGATGAGTATGAACGACCTTTAAAGGCTTTTATTTCTTCAAAAATAAAAGAAAGTGGTTTATCTGAGAAGGATTTCAAAAAACAGGTTTGTTCAAGCTGCGACTATCTGAAAGATCGGGCCACAAAATCAAGATACTTTACTGAACGACCGGACTTGTTAGAAAAATATTATAATGAAAGATTAATTCGTTTCTCGATAAAAGACACTGATGGTAAAGTAGGTAAAATAGAAATTTATACAGACACAGGTGAACTTATTTTTGAACAGTATAAATCCAAGTAATATTTTTATACCTACGCCAATTTGACACTTACATCATATCTCGTAATATAAATATATCTATTATTTTATCTACGAGGTATTTCTTATGAGAAAAGTAAAAACAGACAACAGTGATTTAATCGAATACGTAAATACAGTCAAAGAACTAAAAAATCATATTTCGATAGGAGAATACAGAAATGAATATCGTAAACTGCGTTCTGATGATATTCCATTGGTTAAGGCTCAGAAATTTAAATCTGCACATACCGAACTTCGAAGACTTGAAAAGAAGAGGGAATCTCTTATTGAATACTTTATTGATGAGTTAAATCCCATCAGCAGTTCAAAAGCTAACACATCAGCGAGATCAACTGGTAATCTCGATTTATTTAACGAACGCGTGTTATACCGTAAGGCCATTTCAGAAAAGAGTGATGAAGAAATAGTAGCCTTAGTCATAAAACAACGCACAGAAGCCGCTATGGAGTTCCAGCGTTCAATTGAACAGAGTCTTGAGCAACTATCTCGTATCTCGTCAGAGTTCGAACCATCAAGCCAGAAGAGCAGGAAAATGTCTCTGTAAAACGACCCTATGCTATTCGTGTGAAATGAGATGTATTAGATTGCTTAAACGATAATGTTTACTATATTATTTACTGACTGTTTTTTTTGATTTTTCCAACAGCACCGTAAGCATTATTTTTATTAATCGCCCATTTTAAAACACCGGATGACATACTATGAGTGAAGCTCTTAAGGCACTGAACAATATTCGTACACTTCGCGCACAGGCTCGTGAAACAGATCTGGCAACTCTGGAAGAGATGCTGGAAAAACTCTCTGCTGTTGTTGAAGATCGCCGTGAGGAAGAAAATTCAGCCCGTAAAGAACAAGAAGTACGTCAGGCTAAACTTGAAGCCTTCCGCCAGAAATTGTTAGAAGACGGTATCGATCCTACAGAACTACTCGCTTCAGTTGGTTCATCCCAGCCTAAAGCAAAATCAACTCGTGCTCCTCGTCCAGCCAAATACAAATATACAGATGAAAACGGTAATGAGCAGACTTGGACGGGTCAGGGCCGTACTCCTAAAGCAATCGCTGCTGCTATCGAAGCTGGTAAAACGCTGGAAGACTTCGCGATCTAATCACTCTAAGGCCGCCAAATAAGATTGGCGGTTTTGCTCTCTCCCAAAGAAAATACTACGGGCGAGGAGATGGTGTCGGTCTCAGCTATGAGAGAAAACCTCATCGAAGTGACGTCGGTATCGATAGCTCTATTAGCTCAGATTTGACCTGACACAGCTATCGCACAGATCTAAACCTAATCTGACAGGCAGCTCCGTGCCAGTAGCGGACGTTGCTCATGTAACAGTGAGCCTACGTGTATGGTCATTGATGCAGGTTGATATGGTATTATCATGAGTGATCAACTTCAGGTTGTGTGGGGACTCAATTATAGTCGCGTGTCCATGATTGATGAGGAAGATCAAATTACACCTATTTTCAGTGAACGATTTTTTGTCAGAGAGCATTAATTTCGTGGAAAACTATAAAGAGAAGTTAGGAAGAAATGATAAGTGCTGGTGCAATTCAGGGCTTAAATATAAAAAATGCCATCTCGATCGAGACCGTGAAACACCAGTATCCAAAGCCGAGGCCCTGAAGTTTTCAAAGTCTAATTCGCAGAGAAAGGGGTGTTATGCGCCAGCTTCAATGCATAAAGATTGTGATAAACGCATCGTTCAGGCGCACACGCTGTCTAAGAGCAGCAGCCTTAAGGCGATCGCCGACCCCAGTAATCATGTCATGGGGGTGGTAATGAACCTGCCGAGCCTGATGAGAAACAACGGAAGATGTGTTCCCGAGAAGATCGGTATCAATCAAGCATCCACTTTTACCGGATTTTGTGCAGTACATGACAGAATCTTATTTTCATGCTTAGAGAACGAAAAATTCACAGGCACGGACGAGCAGTGTTTTGCCCTAATGTTTCGTTCGTTGTCTAAAGAAATTTATGCCAAGGAGGGAGGTGTGCGGTCTTCCGATTTTGCTAAAAATGCCGATAAAGGAAAGCTACAGGCCGAACAGTTTTATATTCAAAAATTTGTCAGTCTGCATCAAAGCGGTCTAAAAGCAGCAATGATTGAACTGAATAATCTTAAAGCTAGCCTCGATCGCATGCTGCTTAGCAGACAGTTTTCAGAAATTGAAAGTGTTATTTTCACTTTTTCAGAGCCATTACCCATTGCGGTTTCGTCAATACTGTCACCGGAGAGGGATTTTGATGGCGCTCAAATTCAGGATTTAAGCGATCTTACCGTGTCGGCGGAACAGGTTTGCTTCAATGCTTTTTCCGGCGAAGGTAAGGGATATGTAGTATTCAGCTGGCTGAGAACTTCAGGAATTATCAGACGTTTTGTGCAGTCACTGATTAAGGTTCCAGCTGACAGGATTTTCAACACCCTCCTGTATTTTTTCTTCACAAAAGCTGAAAATACATACTCATCTCCTGAGTGGTGGGACAGCCTTAGTGATAAACAGCGAGAAAATATCGGCAATATGATTATGTCGGGCGTTGAATTTTTTGGTGACCCTATATCACGAGTCGATTATTCCGTTGATTATAAAACTGTTTCGCTAGCAGAAATAAGATGCAGCAACAGCGAGATTTTCAGCTGAATATTTTCACACCATTAGAAAAATGGGAGCTAATCAGTCGTTCCGAGATTGTAACGATAAGATGGCACCGGCTGCTTGATCTGCTCCCCGTTTATCAAGACACCTCAATGTTAGTCATGAAGCTATTGGAGTTGTGAACTTCCGTTCCTCGCTCATAGCAGACTGTCAGATTTGATAGTATGCTACCAGTGAAAACCGTCAGATCAAGTCTGAGCTAATACAGATAGCCAATGATTTTAACTGCCCAATAGCCCGACATCCTCTAAAGTCGTTGTTTCGACTAACAAAGCTCCCGCTGAGAGCGTTAACAATTTCATGAAGATCAATTCGGCGTGCCATTGCTATTCCCTGAATACTTGACAAAACTATTTTGAAAACAACCTTTTCCATAAAGTTTGTTTTCTATCGGTAGGTGATGAATTCGCCCATGAAGGATTCATCAGGTCACTTGGTAGCGAATATTTGTGATCATCCTCATCAACGACAACAGCATTTAGCTTCTCAGCCGTGTTTTTGATATAGATACGTTATTATACAGAACACTTATCAGTCAATGAGATCTTCTGGCGAAACCCGGTCACATGCCATTTTCTCAAGTAATCTTTGTGCTCTTTTCATTTTCAACTTACGCGCTTTTTTCTCACCAACTTCCTGATAGTATTCTTCACGACGTTCGTTAACCACGCTCCTAAACTTTTTCAAAAGCTGTTCAAGTGTTTTGATGTCGGTAGTTGCGGCTTCTGCTTGGATTTTTTTATACATATACATCACATGAAATTCATCAATCATTTTTTTGCTCCTTGGATAGACAAATAAGATTTGTTCTCAGCCCCATAACGGGGCCGATAGACGTCAGAACATATCAACATATTGATTCCGCCAGAACAGTGTAATGCATTTTGGCTAATGCCTGCTTAACCTCTTTAAAATCCACCTCAGACAGTTTTTCAGCAGAGTTCTTTTTCCATGCTTTTTTCAGAAGATGCTTCTCAGCATTTCTCATCGCCAGATCGATTAGCTTACAGACAAACTCATGATCCATTACATGCGTTATAATCATATTGCTGGTCGTTTTATCCTTTGAGTTAAAAAGCTCCGCGTAGATATGCAAGGACACAACATAAAAGATTTCAGTATTTTTATTTTTAAATGTATTCATTGACTTTTCCTTTTGGTTAATATTAAAAATGAAATGCTGTAGTATTAGCGGTATACACACTTATAGATAATCCAAAGCTGACGAAGGTGTTGCTTTACCTTACTGTGGCTTACTTCTCCATAAATCCGATTCCTTTTACCTTCTTCTGAGTCATCATAAAAATGATATCTCGTTTTTTTAATGATACTTTCCATAATGTCATTCATATTGTATTTATTGTTGATAAAATAATAAAAGTCATCTGGTGCATTCCTTCGCAATCCGTCCATATAGCTCCTGAAATAATATTCGGCTTGTTCAATAAACTGTTTTGTCGTAATAAGTTCTATCTTCATAATCTTCTCCATTATTGTTTAGGATAATAAGATTCTCTGTGCGAACAGTTATCTGTTCGACACGAGATCTTGTTTCTGTTTTTATGCAGCGTTCTGGCGTGAGTTTCGAATAGTCGCGTCAATCCATTCATCAATCTCACTTTCAATGAATGCCACCGCTCTTATCCCTGTTTTCACCTGCGATGGAAACCGTCCGGCCTTAATCAGTTCGTAAATCCACGTTTTACCAAATCCGGTGCGTTTTATTACTTCTGGCAAACGGATAAACGTTGTCTTTGCTTTTATTTCTCTTTTAACCATATTTATCTCCTGTGTTATTCGATGGAGATAATTGTAGGGAGATCGCTTGTGAAAAACTAGGTTGGTTCACCAGCCCTGAACCAGAGGGATGTTCAGGACCAGTGAATTCAGGGGATGTTTATATGATATGAATACAGGGGAAGTTCAGGGTTAGTGGATGTCCCTTGTTTTCTTTTTTGTTTCTGGTTTGTCATTCATTGCGATGACATCAAGAATAGGTGAGTTTTTCACCAGATTGTTTTTTATGAAAAAATCATTCAGTGACTTGAAATAATTGTCATTGCTTAAAAAACCTTGAGCAAGCGGATAATCAGTGTCTTTGATTTGCTCGCTACCTCTGGCATAACGCATATCAGGGTGTAGGATACCAGCCAATACAGGGTATTTGATTTTCTGATTGTTGAGCTGTTCCCAAGCGATGAGGTCCATCAGAGGGATAATCTTGTAATCGAGTATCTTCTGGAATGTTTTATGACCAAATCGGAAATCTTTTTCCGGTGGTTTAGGCACGTTCAGGTGCTTTTGCCACTGACTGATAAGCACTTTCAGGTGTTCAGCCAGATCGTCACTGCTGGCTTCTTCCAAGTCAATTTCAATCAGCATCTTGTTCGCAGGATTCAGCCCTCCCTGTTTCAGGTATTCAGATATGTAATCCGAACTCACTGAAACATTTTCTTCTGGAGGCGTATTCTCCAGCCGATACATTGCCCGTCCATAGTTAAACAGTGAGTTCCTTGTCATTGGCCTGACAGCATAGCTATGAGACAGCATGTGGCTTTCAGAGATCCATTTATCCTCCAGCAAGACCCTACCAGAGTGGATCATCGCATCATGGTGAATAACGGCATTACGATGCTTATCGTCCAGTGTTTCCCATTGCTGTCTGGCTTTATAGACAAACATGCGCCTTTCCAGCTCCGCATAAATTTGTTCCAGAGTGAGGTCTTTCAACGCATCATAGCGGCTAACATCAAACCATTTGCTTAATGCTTCCACTATCTCCGCGACGGGCATTCTTTTTGTCATTCTTTTCCCTAAAAATGTTGATATTCATTACATTGACGTTAACGCATCCGGCAGCATAGAGAAAGGGAATAATGATAGCTGGCGCTCTCAGCATCGGTCATAGAGTGTTCTTCTGTCTTTAGTTATCTTTCCGGGGGTAAACATATCGGGTAATAGCGTTAATCTGTTGAATCAGCGATTGAAGATTTGTAGCAGAACAGGGAGATCGTTCAGTGAGATTCAGTGAAGTGTGTTGTCATAACTAATTGATAGTAATTGACTTTATGGTGATATAGCATTAAAAATGCTGGTAAATATGATGGTAAAAACAGACGCCATTTTTTGAAAGCCACTAACAGCAGGAGATACAGATGAAGTTCGAGTCCAGTCAGAGGAGCCAAATTCAAAAAAGCCTGCTTTCTAGCAGGCTTTTTGCTTTCTAATTACCAACGCTCTTAAAACATCTGTCTTGAACCAGAACTAATTTGCACAGGCATTCCCGATCGACGTTGCAACGCAGCATTTGCGCGATTTACATCAACTTCTTGCCCACTGATAAACGCCCGCAAAGATGGGGTTACCGGCAATGGCACTTTTCGGTCAGACTCATATTCTGCACGATTGCGCGACAACGGCTCATGAACTTCCAGCCAGTTCGAGCCATCTGGTTCAGTGGTGTATTTTACTGGCTGGTCGATAATTTGCACACGCGTCCCAACAGGAACATTATCAAACAGATATTTGATATCGTCATTGCGCAGACGAATACAGCCCTGACTTACCCGGAGCCCAATACCAAAATTGGCATTGGTATCATGGATGGCATACAACCTGCCAATATAAATCGCGTACAGCCCCATGGGATTATCGGGGCCCGCAGGAACAAATGCGGGCAAACTCTCCCCTCGTTTCGCATATTCGCGCCGAGTGTTCGGCGTTGGCGTCCAGGTTGGAGCTTCTTGTTTACGTTCAACGGTAGTCACCCAGTTACGCGGGGTTTCTCGCCCAGCCTGGCCGATACCAATAGGAAAGACTTCCACAGTATTACTGTCTGGTGGGTAGTAATAAAGACGCATCTCAGCGACGTTAACCACAATCCCTTTACGAACAGTGGCGGGCAAAATCAGTTGCTGCGGAATGGTGAGTTGCGAGCCAGACTTCGGCAAAAAAACATCAGCGCCCGGGTTCGCTTCCAGCATGTTACTTAACCCTTGCCCGTATTGTGCGGCAAAAGTCTCCAGCGGCTGGGTATTGTGATCAGGAACAGTTACAGTAAACGACTGCCCCACTAAACGGCTACCCTCTGGAGGTAATGGATAAGTTACAGCCAGGCTAGTATGGCTGGCAAAAAGCAGAGCAAATGAGCAAAAAATATTTACACGACGCATCATGTCCCTTTCCTAAGTCGCGAAAGCTATCCGTTAAGTATAGCTTTTATCAGACTTTTCGTTTTTAACTGTTCAAATCAGAAGTAGTATTCCCCGGTAGAACAATATTACTGGCAGCAAGTTCGCCCATGTTGTTATATATCGCACAGGCAGCTTCGATGATGGGCATCGCCAGAGCTGCGCCACTCCCCTCACCTAAACGCATCTCCATATTGAGATAAGGCTCCAGCCCCAAATGCGACAGCGCAATACGCGCCCCTTTTTCTGCCGACAGGTGAGAAGGAATGAGATACGGTTTGATTGCAGGAGACATCTGGCAGGCTGCGAGCGCGGCAGCATAAGAAAGAAATCCATCCAGCAACACGGGTAAACCGCAGGAAGCAGCGCCTAACATCACGCCAGCCATTCCGACCAAATCAAATCCACCCACTTTTGCCAGGACATCAACGCCATCCTGCGGATTTGGTTGATTCAACGTAATCGCCCGGCGCACAACATCAATTTTATTAGCCAGTTTATCTGTCGGCAGGTTTGCGCCAATCCCAACCACTTCTTCAGGAGCCCGGCCAGTGATTGTGCTGACTATTGCCGCTGCCGGTGTCGTGTTTGCCATCCCCAGTTCACCTACACCAAACAGCGTAACACCGTTTTTTGCCAGCTCCCGCGTATAACATATGACGTCCAAAAGCAACTTTTCTGCCTGATGGCGACTCATTGCCGGAGCTGAAGCAATATTGCCACTACCTCGAGCAACACGCATGTTGATAAGCCCGGGGATAGGCTCAGCAGTATCAATACCAACATCAATTACGTAGACGTTAGCGCCCGCTTGTGCTGCCAGCACACACACGCCGGTTGTTCCGCGGGTCATATTTTCAGCCTGAATGGCTGTCACTTCTTTTGGGGAAATTGCGACCCCTTCCTCCCAGACGCCGTGATCGGCACACATGACCAGTACCGCTTTTTTGCCCACATGCGGAACGCCATTCAACCCCAGCATTCCTGCCAGTTGTATGGCAAGCGCCTCCAGCCTTCCCAGGCTACCAACAGGTTTGAGTAACCCGTCGATATGCCGTTGTGCACGCGACATAGCGGCAGGATCGATAGCAGGGATCGTATTCAGTAAATCGGCAAGTGTTTGCATGTCACGTCTCTTTATAGCAGTGCCAGCAGGAAGACCAGTTCACCAAGCTCTATTGCAGCTCCCAGCGTATCGCCGGTTTGCCCGCCCAGCGTACGTTTGAGAAGCTGACCGAGGATGAAAATCGCCACCATCGTCACCACCATAGCAACCACACCATGCATACCCGGCAATAATACGGCAGCAAAAATAGCGGCTAAGCCGAGTGTGACGCAGGTTTGTCGCCCATCAATTTTGCCAATGAACACATTGCCAAGTCCTTCTTCCCGGGCATAACGATGACGATACATCAATAATGCGGCAGTCCCGCGGCTGACCGCACATGCTGCCGCCAGCGATGCAAGGATCGGTTCGCCACGCAGAGCCAACTCGCTTAATACCAGAATCTTTGCCAGTACAACAAAAATCAATGCCAGACCGCCGTGGGTACCTAAACGGCTATCACGCATGATTTCCAACATGCGATCGCGGCTACGTGCAGAAAATACGCCATCACAGGTATCGGCGAGGCCGTCCAGGTGGAATCCCCCGGTCATCAGCGCCAGCACAAGTACGCTAAACAGTGCCGCCAGTGGTACGCCACACCATGCCTGCAGCACCATGAAGACCAGCCCGCTAATCGCGCCAAGCAATAATCCAATTAAAGGAAAAGTAATAATACCGCGAGAATAATGCTCGAAATCCAGTCCCTGGGACCAGCGACGCGGTACAGGCAGACGCGTAATAAAAGAGAGCATCGCCCAAAATAATTTACTCATTTGATTTTTACTCCAATACCCGAAACCACCAACCATACTTCATTTGCCGCAGCGGCCAGCTGCTGATTTACCCGCCCGGCAATATCACGAAAATGTCGTGCCAGACGACTCTCCGGCACAATCCCCATTCCCACTTCGTTAGTCACTAATACAACCTTTGCGGGACAACGTTGGCAGGCAGCAATCAACGACTGAATCTCAGCATTAATCGCCTGTTCCATCGCCTGATAATCCCATTCATCAGGGTCTTTATCGCCGCCATAATCAAACAACAGATTAGTCACCATGGTGGTTACGCATTCCAGCAATACAGCCTCATGCGGGTTAATGTATGCATGAATTAATTCATCAAGATGTTGCCAGCGCTCCACTGTGTGCCAGTGCGCCGGGCGGCCTTGCCGATGATGTTCTATCCGTGCAGCCATCTCATCATCAAGGATTTGTGAGGTGGCGATATACAGAACCTGTGAAGAGTCCCCAATAAGCGCCTCTGCATGGCGACTCTTCCCGCTCCGTGCGCCCCCCGTCACCAAAATCATCATACCGACTCCTGATTCAATTGTATGATGGTATTCATTGAACAGAACAATGGATCCCCCACCGTTGCTGACCGCAAAACATTTACGCGATTAATACTGCGCGTAATATAATTAAAAATCCAGCATTCTCAATCCATTACGAAAGAAGATGGCATTGCGGAATAGCCAGACTTCCTCGTGTTAACGTCCGACAAAATGCGTCATTGACAGCGGTTTCTCTGGAATGACAGATTTCATTCAGATAATGGATTAATGCTACAGCCCCACCAGCCGGACCAGTCAGCAAACGGGCATTGTGTTCTGCAATCAAAATTACCGTCGTTCCCTCAGAATGAGCGAGCCATTCTGGTACGGATATCTCGCTTTCAGCTGCTATCAATAGCAGCACTGAATAATCGCTATACGCATCTGATAACGATTGCACAGGCCCACCATCAAGAGGCTGGAAATCTTGCTGCCAGTCCTCACCAACAAAACAGGTTATTGGCAATATTTCAGCCAGATGTTTCGCCAGATCCACATCTCCAGATAAGAGGCAAAAAAGAGCTATCGATTCGGGTTTTATCGTTTTCATGCCTCTCGCCCTCCACTTAATTTCCTGTAATGGCGGTCTGGTTGATAAGCCATGAAACAATATTGCCACACCTTGAATGCAGCCCTGGTGCCTGTCGGCACTGCGATGAAAGAACTAAATGATGCCGCCATACCCTGATCCTTTCAGGGTGGTAGGGGTATAAAGACGCGCCAGTACTCTACCGGACGCTTCCGGGCAACCCACTTCCCACCGAAGTTGTTGGTATTGACTGACAGACTGGTCTTCTGGCTTAGCGTCATCCTCACCCGACCTTCCCAATCTCGCGATCAGTGGCATTTTCGGGTTTGTCAGCATTACAGCAGCGGGGGCTGCGAGGGATTTTCACCCTCTTCCCAGGCACAAATGTGCCACACCTGTCAGCGTATGTTATGAGCTGATTTCACTTTTCCCATAACACGTAAATAACGTTAATTATTCATTCCAGCGTTTATTTAAACCTTCCCTTTTTTTAGCATTTATTCTATACCGTTTCCATCGCCGCATTTTCACTCACTTGCTGTCGATACACCTGCGGCGTAACCTGATAAGTCTGACGGAAAACTTTGCAAAAATAACTGGTTTGCGAAAAACCTAAATTACGCGCAATGCTGGCGATGCTCCAGTCACTATGGCACAGTAACTCACGAGCGCTGGCCATCCGTTGTTGGTTTACCCACGCATTAAAACCGATTCCATGGTATTTCTTGAATAACTTACTGAAATAATAAGGACTTAGATAAACGTGCGAGGCGACATCTTCCAGACGCAAATCGTCTGATAAATGCGCATCAATATAGCGTAAAGCTTTTTTCATTTTATTGTCGTGGGGATTAGGCGCACGAGTCTGGCGCACCGAATCTGACCGAGATTTGTTCTCTTTAATAACCACAAAATTGAGTTGTTTTTTGAGGCAATTTTCCACAATCAACTTCAACAAATCAGCAGAGGCCATAACTCTTGAGTAATCCATCTCAGGAACTTTGCGGAATTCATTAAGTAATTCGGGATCTGCCTGCCAGCAATCATCGACATTCAGAATATCGACCAAATCGACATCATCATTACGCAGACGAACTTGCCCGCACAATACAAAACCGACTAAATGTCCGGCGATTACCAGTGGAATAGAGAAATCGGTTAATCCGGCATGACAGCGATAAATACAAGGCTGATCGGATTTAGAGGCTTCCAGGCCCCCACAACGATCGCTCATGCGACATCGAGTGCTTAGCTGAGGGTGTTGCCGCATCATCTGACAAAATGGAGTGAAGTTAAACAGCTCGGAAATTTCATCGCCGTGAATATTGACCACGACAACCGCAAGGCTTGTCGCCTGCGCAAAATCCTGCGCGATTTTATTAATGAGTTCTGAATTAAGTGTCGCCGCAGAAATCATGATAAAACCTCCCAGTTAATTTATTGTTATAGCAAAACAATTGTTTTACATTTAATCTTCACATCATCCCTGATGATTTACTGACGAGAAGCACAAAGGACAATAACAAAAGCCTCCGTGAAGCGGGAGACTTTTTAATAAGTTCGGAAAGCAGATCACAAACAGTAAAAAAATAAATGTTTATAACTGCCAGAGTATTTCGTTATTCGCTAATTTCTTTCGGTGTAACACTATTGACAGGTAAATTCTTTGCAATGAGATAGCGATAAATCGTCGCACCAACACATGCCCCAATGATCGGTGCAATAATGGGTACAATGAAATAAGGAATATTGCGTCCACCAGTCATCGCAATTTCTCCCCACCCCGCAAGCCAGGTGAAAATCTTAGGTCCAAAATCACGCGCTGGATTCATGGCAAAACCGGTTAATGGTCCGGTAGAAGCACCAATAACAGCAACCAGAATACCAATAAGTAAAGGCGCAAGCGATCCTTTGGGTACGCCATTACCGTCATCGGTCAACGCCATAATCAACCCCATTAACATGGACGTTATGACCACTTCGACCAACGCAGCTTGCCATACATTAATCGCCGCTGCCGGATAAGTACTGAAGATACTGACGAGTTGTAAACTTTCTGCACTACCACGCACCATATTGTGAGCAGATTCAAAATCGGTAAACAAACTGCTGTATAGAGAATATGCCAGAACCGCACCACCAAAGGCACCCGCTAATTGCGCCACACAAAATGGCAGCACTTTACGGGCTGGGAAAGAGGCAAACAGCCACAGAGCAATGGTAACAGCCGGGTTGAGATGAGCGCCGGAAATACCTGCCGTAAGGTAAACAGCAAGCGAAATCCCTAACCCCCAAATGATACAAATTTCCCACAGTCCCAGACTTGCCCCGGCAAGTTTCAGGGCGCACAAACAACCGATGCCAAAAAAGAGGAACAGTCCGGTGCCTAAAAACTCGGCAACGCATTGCGCCTTGAGTGAATCATTCATAGTGACACCTTCTTTACGGAGTTTTTCTTTATCAGCCAACTATGCGCTGATTGTTGTGTATACCGAGCGCAACTATAAAAAATTGCTCTGCAGAAAATATTGCCAACATGCATGACAGACTCGTGTAAAAATCGTGCTAACATAACAAATTATTGTCATTGCCGAATCATGCAACACAGCGTTAATCAGTGTTGAAAGTAATAATTACTGTCAAACTTTCACAATAAAAAATTGCCATCATGATATAATAAAATTGAAACAAATATCACAGTTCCTTCCTCGAACTAAACTCAACGAAATATTACTCGCGATTAAACTCACTAGCCAACGCAATTAATTCACATTGAAATATCCACAAAACAACTAATAAATTAACAACATATAGTTCATAAAAGCAATTTTATAATATTTGTTCTCTATTAATTTTTCTCATTAGCCGATTAAGTCAGCCATTCTTTTTCCTCGCTTTTTTTTATAGTCATATCGTCAAAAAAATCCAGGCGAGGTCTTTATGCAACAAGAAGCGTTAGGAATGGTAGAAACCAAAGGCTTAACTGCCGCCATAGAGGCCGCAGACGCCATGGTGAAGTCGGCAAATGTTTTGCTGGTCGGCTACGAAAAAATAGGTTCCGGGCTGGTGACCGTCATCGTTCGTGGTGATGTCGGGGCGGTAAAAGCGGCAACAGACGCAGGTGCCGCAGCTGCGCGTAACGTCGGTGAAGTAAAAGCCGTACACGTTATTCCCCGCCCACATACCGATGTCGAAAAAATCTTACCAAAGGGAATTAACCCATGAGCAGCAATGAACTGGTCGAACAGATCATGGCGCAGGTCATCGCTCGCGTAGCGACGCCAGAGCATGAGGTTCTCCCGGAAACCACTCATCAAACACGAGAGACGGCTATGGCAGAAAAAAGCTGCACGTTAACGGAATTTGTTGGCACCGCTATTGGCGACACTGTAGGTCTGGTCATTGCGAACGTTGATAGCGCCCTGTTGGACGCGATGAAACTTGAAAAACGCTATCGTTCCATTGGCATTCTGGGTGCGCGTATTGGCGCAGGGCCACACATTATGGCCGCTGATGAAGCGGTAAAAGCCACCAACACTGAAGTTATTAGCATTGAACTTCCTCGGGATACTAAAGGCGGTGCCGGACATGGCTCATTGATCCTCTTAGGTGGCAACGATGTTTCTGACGTGAAACGCGGTATTGAAGTCGCCCTGAAAGAACTCGATCGGACCTTTGGCGATGTCTATGCCAACGAAGCCGGACATCTTGAGCTGCAATATACCGCCCGCGCCAGCTATGCACTGGAAAAAGCGTTTGGTGCACCATTGGGACGGGCTTGCGGCGTTATTGTCGGCGCTCCGGCTGCTGTGGGTGTTCTGATGGCCGACACCGCGCTGAAGTCCGCCAATGTGGATGTTGTGGCATACAGCTCCCCCGCTCAAGGCACCAGCTACAGCAATGAAGTCATTCTGATTATCTCGGGTGACTCCGGCGCAGTCCGCCAGGCGGTCATCTCCGCACGCGAAATCGGTAAAACCGTGCTTTCGACTCTCGGCGATACACCGAAAAACGATCGCCCTTCCTACATCTGAATTCTCTGAGGCAGATTTATGAGATCGAAAAGATTTGAAGCACTGGCAAAACGCCCGGTCAACCAGGACGGTTTCGTTAAAGAGTGGATTGAAGAAGGCTTTATTGCGATGGAAAGCCCGAACGATCCTAAACCGTCAATCAAAATTGTTAACGGCGTCGTTACCGAACTGGATGGAAAACCCGCCAGCCAGTTTGACCTGATCGACCACTTTATCGCCCGCTACGGCATCAATCTCGCGCGCGCCGAAGAAGTCATCGCGATAGATTCGGTAAAACTTGCCAATATGTTGTGCGATCCAAATGTCAAACGTAGCGATATCGTTCCCCTTACCACAGCAATGACGCCTGCAAAAATCGTCGAAGTGGTTTCGCAGATGAACGTGGTAGAGATGATGATGGCGATGCAGAAAATGCGCGCCCGTCGAACACCATCACAACAGGCTCACGTCACCAACGTCAAAGATAACCCAGTACAAATTGCCGCCGACGCAGCTGAAGGCGCATGGCGCGGGTTTGATGAACAGGAAACCACCGTTGCCGTTGCTCGCTATGCACCGTTCAACGCCATCGCCCTGCTGGTCGGCTCACAGGTGGGGCGTCCGGGCGTCTTGACCCAGTGTTCACTGGAAGAAGCCACCGAACTGAAACTCGGTATGTTAGGCCACACCTGTTACGCCGAAACAATTTCTGTCTATGGTACAGAACCTGTTTTCACCGATGGTGATGATACCCCGTGGTCAAAAGGGTTTCTCGCGTCATCCTATGCTTCTCGTGGCTTAAAAATGCGCTTTACTTCCGGCTCCGGCTCTGAAGTACAGATGGGTTACGCGGAAGGCAAATCAATGCTTTACCTCGAGGCTCGTTGCATTTACATCACCAAAGCCGCAGGCGTTCAGGGTCTGCAGAATGGTTCGGTAAGCTGCATCGGTGTTCCATCAGCTGTGCCATCAGGCATCCGCGCAGTATTAGCGGAAAACTTAATTTGCTCATCGCTGGATCTGGAATGCGCCTCCAGTAATGACCAGACCTTTACCCACTCGGATATGCGCCGTACCGCACGTTTCCTGATGCAATTTCTGCCAGGCACCGACTTTATCTCTTCCGGTTTTTCCGCTGTGCCGAACTACGACAACATGTTTGCTGGTTCAAACGAAGATGCTGAAGACTTCGATGATTACAACGTCATTCAGCGTGACCTGAAGGTTGATGGTGGGCTGCGACCAGTACGCGAAGAAGATGTTATCGCTATCCGCAATAAAGCCGCTCGCGCTTTACAGGCTGTCTTTGCCGGTATGGGACTACCGCCTATTACCGATGAAGAAGTCGAAGCGGCAACCTATGCCCACGGTTCAAAAGATATGCCTGAGCGCAATATTGTGGAAGACATCAAGTTCGCCCAGGAGATTATCAATAAAAACCGGAACAGCCTGGAAGTGGTGAAAGCCCTGGCGCAAGGCGGTTTTACCGATGTCGCCCAGGACATGCTCAACATGCAAAAAGCAAAACTGACCGGCGATTATCTCCATACCTCAGCCATCATCGTCGATGACGGACAAGTGCTCTCTGCGGTCAATGACGTCAATGATTACGCCGGACCGGCTACAGGTTACCGCCTGCAAGGGGAACGCTGGGAAGAGATCAAAAATATTCCCGGTGCACTTGATCCCAACGAAATTGACTAAGGGTGAGAAATGGAAATTAACGAAAAATTACTGCGTCAGATTATCGAAGACGTGCTGGCAGAAATGCAACCCAGCGACAAGTCCGTTTCATTTCGCGCACCTGTCTCTGCAACTGTCTCTTCCGCGCCAGATACCGGAAATTTTCTGACCGAAATTGGCGAAGCCCAACAAGGCACTCAGCAAGATGAAGTCATTATTGCTGTAGGCCCGGCGTTCGGCCTGGCGCAAACCGTCAATATCATCGGTATTCCGCATAAAAACATCTTGCGCGAAGTGATTGCCGGTATCGAAGAAGAAGGCATTAAAGCCCGTGTGATTCGCTGCTTTAAATCGTCCGATGTCGCATTCGTAGCAGTCGAAGGCGATCGTCTTAGTGGTTCAGGTATTGCTATCGGTATTCAGTCGAAAGGCACAACGGTTATCCACCAGCAGGGACTTCCTCCCTTGTCTAACCTGGAACTTTTCCCACAAGCGCCTTTGTTGACGCTGGATACTTATCGTCAGATTGGCAAAAACGCCGCGCGTTATGCGAAGCGCGAGTCTCCACAACCGGTGCCGACCCTCAACGATCAAATGGCGCGGCCGAAATACCAGGCCAAATCTGCCATTTTGCATATTAAAGAGACGAAGTACGTGGTCACTGGCAAAAAACCGCAAGAACTGCGCGTGACGTTTTAACAAAGGAAACCTTCATGAATACCGATGCAATTGAGTCGATGGTCAGGGACGTGTTGAACCGCATGAACAGTTTACAGGATGCAGCTCCTGTTTCTGCGGTCCCCAACGCATCAATACTGAGCGCCAAAGTGACGGATTACCCGCTGGCAAATAAACATCCGGAATGGGTTAAAACAGCGACCAATAAAACGCTCGACGATTTCACTCTGGAAAATGTGCTAAGCGATAACGTCACCGCCCTGGATATGCGCATTACCCCTGAAACATTGCGTATTCAGGCTGCGATTGCCAGAGATGCTGGTCGCGATCGTCTGGCGATGAATTTTGAACGCGCCGCTGAGCTTACCTCAGTACCAGATGATCGCATCCTCGAAATCTACAATGCGTTACGCCCTTATCGTTCAACTAAGCAAGAACTTATTGCCATTGCTGACGATCTTGAACAGCGTTATCAGGCCAAAATTTGTGCTGCATTTGTCCGTGAAGCTGCGGAACTTTATGTCGAGCGCAAAAAACTGAAAGGCGACGATTAAGGACGAACTATGCGATATATAGCAGGCATTGATATCGGCAACTCATCAACAGAGGTTGCGCTGGCAACGCTCAGTGCAACTGGAGAGTTGTCGTTCGTGAGTAGCGCCCTGGCGGAAACCACCGGAATCAAAGGTACGTTGCGTAACGTCCATGGTATTCAGGAGGCGCTCGCACAGGCAACGAAAAAAGTCGGCATCAATGTTAGCGATATTTCGCTTATTCGTATCAACGAAGCAACTCCGGTCATTGGTGATGTGGCGATGGAAACCATCACTGAAACTATCATCACCGAATCAACCATGATCGGTCACAACCCGAAAACTCCGGGCGGAGTGGGGCTGGGCGTAGGGCTCACCATCACTCCGCAAGAGTTATTAACACGCCCGGCGGACACACCTTACATCCTGGTGGTGTCATCGGCATTTGATTTTGCCGATATCGCGACGATGATAAACGCCTCCGTACGCGCCGGATATCAGCTGACTGGCGTTATTCTGCAACGCGACGATGGCGTACTGGTCAATAACCGCCTGGAAATTCCTTTACCTATTGTGGATGAAGTCCTCTACATCGATCGTATTCCGCTCGGCATGCTGGCAGCAATTGAAGTTGCCGTTCCCGGGAAAGTTATCGAAACCCTGTCTAACCCGTATGGGATTGCCACCGTATTCGCCCTCAATGCTGAAGAGACTAAAAATATTGTTCCTGTCGCGCGGGCGCTAATCGGCAACCGTTCAGCAGTGGTAGTGAAAACGCCCTCTGGCGACGTTAAAGCCCGTTCGATACCCGCCGGAAATATCGAACTGCTTTCTGCCGGGCGCACAACGCGCGTTGATGTAGCTGCTGGTGCCGATGCCATTATGAAAGCGGTCGGTGAGTGCCCAAAACTGGAAAACGTGACGGGAGAACCAGGCACCAACATCGGCGGAATGCTGGAACATGTTCGCCAGACCATGGCGGAACTGACCAACAAACCCAGCAACGAAATTTTTATTCAGGATTTGCTGGCGATAGATACCTCTGTCCCCGTCAGCGTAACCGGTGGTCTGGCAGGTGAATTTTCACTGGAACAGGCTGTGGGTATTGCCTCTATGGTGAAATCCGACCGTCTGCAAATGGCGATGATCGCCTGTGAAATTAAGCAAAAACTGCATGTTGATGTTCAGGTCGGAGGCGCAGAAGCAGAAGCCGCCATTCAGGGGGCCTTGACTCCCCCTGGAACCACACGTCCACTGGCAATTCTGGACTTAGGTGCAGGCTCTACCGATGCCTCCATCATCAATCAGAGTGGGGAAATCGTTGCCACTCACCTTGCGGGAGCGGGCGACATGGTAACGATGATTATCGCTCGTGAGCTGGGCTTAAATGATCGTTATCTGGCAGAAGAAATCAAAAAATACCCGTTGGCAAAAGTAGAAAGCCTGTTCCATTTACGCCATGAAGACGGAAGCGTTCAGTTCTTCCCTACTCCGCTGTCCCCTCATGTATTTGCCCGCGTTTGTGTGGTGAAACCTGACGAACTGGTGCCTATTCCCGGCGATTTAACACTGGAAAAAGTACGTGCTGTTCGCCGCAGTGCGAAAGAGCGCGTCTTCGTAACCAATGCCCTGCGCGCGCTACGTCAGGTAAGTCCAGGCGGAAATATTCGCGATATTCCGTTCGTCGTTCTGGTGGGCGGTTCTTCCCTGGATTTCGAAGTCCCGCAGTTAGTCACCGATGCATTGGCGCATTATCGATTGGTCGCCGGACGGGGGAATATCCGTGGTAGTGAAGGCCCGCGCAATGCGGTAGCTACCGGGCTACTGATTTCCTGGCACAGGGAGTTGGCTCATGGAAAGTAAAGAACATACGCCCGCTATTGTCGTTGCGGAAATAGGTGACTGTATCAGTACATGGAATGAGGTGCTTCTTGGCATTGAAGAGGAAGGCATCCCCTTTCGCATTCAACATATCCCGTCAGGTGAAGTCATCGATAGCGCCTGGCAGGCTGCTCGTCAGTCCCCCCTGTTGGTTGGCATAGCCTGCGACCGGGAAAAGCTGATTGTGCATTACAAAAACTTACCGGCATCAGCGCCACTGTTTACGCTGATGTATCAACAAGATAACCATACCCGGCGCAGCATCGGCAATAACGCTGCCCGCCTGGTAAAAGGCATTCCCTTCAGGGAATGCCACTCATAATCCACAGGAGAAACGCTGTATGAACAACGCACTAGGACTGGTTGAAACAAAAGGGTTAGTTGGCGCAATTGAAGCTGCAGATGCCATGGTTAAATCCGCCAACGTGCAACTGGTTGGCTATGAAAAGATTGGTTCGGGTCTGATTACAGTGATGGTCCGTGGCGATGTTGGCGCAGTAAAAGCCGCCGTTGACGCAGGAAGCGCCGCCGCAAGCGCCGTTGGCGAAGTGAAATCCTGCCATGTCATCCCGCGCCCACACAGTGATGTTGAGGCTATTTTACCTAAATCGGCATAACCCCATTTACTAAGGAGCACAGCGTGAAGCAATCACTGGGATTACTTGAAGTCAGTGGTCTGGCTCTCGCCATCAGTTGCGCAGACGCTATGACAAAAGCCGCGTCCATCACGCTGGTTGGCCTTGAGAAGACCAATGGCTCAGGCTGGACGCTCATCAAAATCACCGGTGACGTCGCCTCGGTTAATGCGGCGATCGCGACGGGAGCCAGTTTCGCCGGACAGCGAAATGGCCTTGTCGCACACAAAGTGATTGCCCGCCCGGGAGACGGCATTCTGCCCCACACAACTGAAGCATTGACCGTGACGGTTGAAACAAGCAAAACACCAGCAACAACCGTCACCTCAGAGATTATCAGTTGTAATTTGTGTCTTGACCCGGCATGTCAGCGGCAAAAAGGTGAGCCCCGCTCACTTTGCCTGTACGCCAATAAGCGAGGGGAGTAGCAGTGGATAAACAAACCTTGCAGGAAACAGTGAACCAGATTCTGGATGAGATGCGCGAGCGCCCTATCCCACTGGGCGTTTCCAGTCGCCATATACATCTTTCAACAGCGGATTATTTGCGTCTTTTTCCTGAACAACCGATTAGCGAGAAAAAGCCGTTAATGCAACCTGGCCAATACGCTGCGGAACAGGTTGTTACGCTGGAGGGACCAAAAGGCAAATTGCACAACGTTCGCTTGTTGGGGCCGCTACGCAATGCAAGTCAGGTGGAAATTTCCCGGACGGACGCCAGAACGTTAGGGATCACCGCCCCGCTACGCATGTCAGGCGATCTCAGCGGCACTCCGGGGATTCGTTTGATAAGCCCATTTGCGGAACTGGAGATCACATCTGGCGTTATTGTCGCGCAACGGCATATTCATATGTCTCCGCTGGATGCCCTGATTTATGGCGTTACGCATGGCGATAAAGTGGCGGTTGCCATTGAAGGTGATGAGCGACGACTGATATTCGAAAACGTCGCTGTTCGCGTCTCTCCGGATATGCGTCTTGAAATGCATATTGATACCGATGAGGCCAACGCCGCAGGCGCTGATAGCCCTGACGTTTTTGCCACACTGGTGTCAGTGCCATGAATAACATGCTGATGCAACGTATTGTTGACGAAGTGGTTTTTCGCCTTAAACAACGTGCGGGAAAAACACTCGTGCTGACTGTTTTTCAACTGCGAGACGCCAGCGTTCAAGAGAGCGTTCATCAGTATGCGTCATTACAAATCCGATATGTCGATCTGCCGCTGCTGCGACAACTTGCGGAGAACGAAACGTCAGATCGAGCAGCGATTCAGATACACGAAGCGTTAGCCTGGGGATTGCACATTCAATTGTCGTTGCAGCGTCATTTCCTGAACGCCATTGAATTGAAGACTCTCGCCCGTCTACCGCTAAGCTGGTGCGACGAACAAGGGCAACCGATCTACCTTCATCGTGATCGACTTTTAAGTTATGCCGATATCGCACAGTTAAGCTCGGGAATACTGGTTTTACAGCGGAAATGTTGTGTGACCGCACTGGCTCGTGAAGCGGCAATTACCCGAAATATTCAGTTAATCAGGCAGGAGTAACTTATGCATCTGGCTCGAGTCACTGGCGCGGTAGTATCCACGCAAAAATCACCTTCTCTGATCGGGAAAAAACTGCTGCTGGTTCGCCGGATCAGTGCTGACGGCGAACTGCCTCTCACGCCATTAACCGGCGACGAAGTTGCCGTTGATTCAGTCGGCGCAGGCGTTGGTGAGTTGGTACTCCTCAGCAGTGGTTCCAGCGCCAGACATGTGTTTTCAGGCCCTAACGAGGCCATCGACCTGGCAGTGGTCGGCATTGTCGATACGCTTTCGCGCTAAGGAGCTAAAAGATGGCAATTTATACCCGAACAGGTGATTCAGGAAGTACGTCTTTATTTACCGGACAGCGCGTCAGCAAAACTCATCTACGTGTCGAAACCTATGGCACGCTGGATGAACTGAACGCGACACTCAGTCTGTGTTATTGCGCCACCGCCATCGAAAGCCATCGCATCTTACTGGAAGCCATTCAACAACAGATATTTTGGTTTAGCGCCGAACTCGCCAGTGAAAGTGAACAGCCGTCAGCGCAACAGCGTTACATCGGTACGGAAGAAATTGCTGCGCTGGAAAACGCGATCGATAGCGCAATGAACGCCGTCCCCCCAGTTCACAGCTTCATTCTGCCTGGTCGATGTGAAGCCGCGAGCCGCATGCATTTCGCCCGCACAGTGGCTCGACGGGCTGAAAGACGTCTGGTTGAACTGACAACGGAAACCACCGTCCGGAATGTTTTGCTGCACTATATCAACCGACTTTCCGATTGTCTGTATGCCCTCGCCCGCGTGGAAGACAACGTTGCTCATCAAAACCTGATGATTCAGGAAATCACAAAACGTTATCACGAAGCCAACCACATACCAGCATTGAAGGAACGCACAATGCCGCTCACTTTTCAGGATCTTCACCAGCTCATTCGTAGTGCGGCAATGCGCGCGGATGAACTGCATATTCCCGTTGTCATCAGCATTGTTGATGCCAACGGAACAGAAAGTGTTACCTGGCGGATGCCTGATGCCCTGTTGGTCAGCAGTGAACTGGCACCGAAAAAAGCCTGGACCGCCGTGGCGATGAAAACGGCAACCCACAAACTTGCTGATACCGTGCAACCCGGCGCGCCGCTTTACGGGCTCGAAAGCCATATGCAAGGCAAAGTCGTCACTTTTGGTGGCGGCTTCCCCCTCTGGCGTGACGGAAAATTGCTTGGCGGGCTTGGCATCAGCGGCGGTAGCGTTGAACAAGACATGGATATTGCTCAAAGCGCAATGGCGGCAATTAACGTGGGAGTAAACCAATGAATAACTCTGAATTAGAAACACTGATCCGCAATATTCTGCGCGAGCAACTTGTCCCCGCTACACCACGAACGCTAAGAAACGCTATTTTCCAGACTGTTGATGAAGCGGTCTGAACCGCCCCGGGAATCCTGGAGACTAAACTTCCTGAGAAAGAGGTAAACAGG
>OGJK01000407.1_pt1 | contig 47114 bp, 37 predicted proteins | sample 1571961 | NCBI WGS metagenome assembly OGJK01 (sample SAMEA2582120, study PRJEB24529) | metagenome | biome: Human gut stool | place: China | collected 2011 | reverse complement strand
TAATCTGCAGATTGATACGAAAATCTGCTCTATGTATGAGTATTTTGAAATTTTCCTGGGCCGAATGATGATGTGTCGTGGCGCAGCAGAGATGCTGGGTGCAACTTTTAAGCTTACGGCAAATGGTTCGAAGGTGTTATAGAAGTGTATCTACAACATTTGGACTACATATTTTGCGTAAGTTTTCTGTAATTCCGATGCACGACGTCTGCTAATGGGAATTTCTAAACCATTCTTTAAAATGACGCACTTGGAAGTAATAGTGCGTATATATCTTAAATTGACAAGATAACCTCTTGAAGGAGAAACAAATCCATATGGCGTAAGCTGTTTTTCAACATCAGATAAAGTGGATCTTGAAACTAACTGATTGCTTGTCAGTTGGTATCTGATGCGGGACTTACTCTCTTTCATGGAGGTTATAAAAAGTATTTCATTTATTGGTACAAAGTTCTTTTCTCCCTCGGAATCAATTACTACAATATTTCCGGAACGACGGTTAAACTTTTTAAAAATACTACTGAACAGCCGGGATACAGAGGTGTAATCAATAGGCTTTGTAAGAAACTGGAAAGGCTGCACATTAAAGCTTTCCTGCATATATTCAGGATAAAATGTGGTAAAAACAATAAGCAGATCGTCATCTACATCTCTAAGCTGCTTTGCCAGCTCCATTCCACTCAAATCAGGCATCTCAATGTCCAAAAGTACGACATTGTAGGAATGATTATTATATTCTGAAATTAATTTTTGGGCTGATGTATATGAGGAAACCGTAATATTATTGTCGGTTTCGATGGTGTATTGTAAAATGTGCTTTTTCAAAAGTTCTATATCTTTTATTTCGTCATCGCATATTGCTAGGTTAAGATTCATTTCCTGTTCCTCATAGTGATTTGATATGGATAGTATACCATAATTTGTGTTTACGTGTGAAAAATACTGTTTAGCTGCTCATAGGCACGATAACTGTTACGGAATATATGTCATTCTCATGCTGTATGACACAGAAACCGCCACAAGTTTCAGCCGAGTTTTTGACATTTTTAAGACCATATCCGTGAATGAAATCAGTACTTTCAAAATCCTCCGGAGCCTTATCGGAAGAGGTAATAACATATGTGTTGGCAACGTGAATTGAGAAGTTATCATCTGCAGTACGTATGGATACGTTAATCTTGGCATTTAGCTGGTTTTTACAGGCATTAAGCGCATTATCAAGCAGATTTCCAAGAATAATAGTCATATGATAGTCGTTTATCGGAAGTATATCATTATCAAATTTCAAATCAGTCTGTAAAGCAATGCCACGAGACTTCGCTTGAAGCAGCAGGTTACTCACAAAGGCATCTACTACGAGATTTCCGGTATTAATAGTGCAGTATCGCGATTCTAAATCGTGCATGATCTCTCGTGAATAGGGAATTATGTCATCATATTTTTTATTATTAACGCAGTTTTCTATGTAAAATAGATGCTTTTTGGTATCATGCATAAAACTGCGGATATTCTTGTAAGCCTCTCCGAGCTGCTGATATTTGCTGCGTTGAAATTCAAGCTGTTCTTTTTGAACTGCAAGCTGAAAACGAAGTTCCTCAGTATCAAGGACGTTGTATAGCAGGATATAGTTCATGAAGTTGATAAACAATACAAATGCAGCAAGAATGAAATAGGTTGATGGCAGATTTATATTCAGGTATAAAATATGTTTTGACAAAAGCATACATATAGAAAGAACCGGTATGATCAATAAAATCATAGTATAGTTAAAAGAGTGAAAAAAAGCTGTCCTTTTCCAAATCAAGTGAATAATCATTGAAAATAGAAACAGAAAAAGAGCAGCCAGCATGGAAATGCTAGAAAAAACAAAATTATCCATAACATCTGCTATAGGATTATAGGAATATATACTTGTTGTGATAAAATATGAAAAATTTTCAAAAACAGCACCAAGTATACAGTATTCGATTGATAAAAAGACTCTGGTTCTGATATTAGAAGAAAATAAAAAGCTAAGTAGTAATGTAAAAATTATGGAAACGCATATACGTATAACGGTTGCAAAATTGGAGGTATTTCCGGTTAGATGTAAAGTAAGTGCATTATAAGAAATATAGCCTGCAATATATATGGCAAGAACGGAGTAGTAAGGAAGCTTTGAATGCTTTTTCCCAAGTATGGTCTGAAAAAATATGAAAGCAGATATGCCGGCAAAAAAGGCATCAAATAGGTTTAATAATATGATTTTCATGAGGTCTCCTTTATTTGTATAGCTTTTTAAAATTAACTACACCATATTACTTGTTTATAAATTTATGTAATTTTAAACTGTTTAAAATATATCCGGCATAAAGTCCTGTCATACATACGGTCAGACTCAAAACATTTGGATAAAGAACTTTATTCCAGTGTAGCAAAAATGAGAAAAATGTAAAGACAGAATCACCAATAAACAGAATAAGAACTCTTCGTTTAGCTGCTTTTTTCATAGTATCAGTAAAAGGTCTGTTCGGTGTGTCAACAGGTGAAATTATTAATATGAGTACCCAGCTGATTACAAATATTAATAATGAAATATATATAGGAATTGTTGACACAATGGTGTTAAGACTAATATACAATGCAAATACAGTATATGACAAGATAGTACATGTAATATGTCTCTTACAATGGTAGCCACCGGCTACAGCTCGTAAATATCCGGTTATAATAACATAGGTTATTGTGATTGCTGATTTATGTAAAATAAATCCGATTAAAATCAGGGTAAAGTTGTATAATGCAAAATTGAAGATATAATCAAAAATATATGCATATGAGTCGATATATTCAGAATCAATAATGCCGTTTGTAGCATATTTTTTTGATAATTTGTGTCCGAGTGATAACATAGTAGCTCTCCATAAAAAAATATATTGAATTATATCATAATACTTTTAGTAGAAAACGCTGTTGGGATAAACGGTTAAAAATAGGGAGTGAGTGGTAAATTTGACCGCTCACTCCCTATTTTCGACCGTTGAGCACAAATTTAGCGTGTTTAATGATTTATGTGGTAAAGTATTGATATCAAAAAATTGAGGAGGTAACAAAGATGAACAAACGAAAGAAAACAGGTATGTATTTGGGGAAGGTAATGTGCAAGTTCGCAGAGACTTTTGCGCCACAGGCATCAGAGCTTTGCAGGGGACAATAAGGAAATGTTTATGGCGGTTCTGGAGTGCATTACGTAAAATCAGGTGCGTATACTTGGGAAGAAGAGACAAAAATAGATACAACATGGTAAAAGATACACAATGATTTAATAAGGCGGTTAACAAGGACCGCCTTATTAAGTAAAAGAGGGATTTTTATGAAGATAAAAAGAATTAAAGTATTGGTAATAATTATGCTTATGGCGATTTCAATAATGGGATGCGATAATGCTAAGGACTATAGTGGCGAGTATAATTTTGAAACAGATGATCAGTATTCATATGCAACAAGTATAGTATCATGGAAGAAATATCAGTCAGATGGTAATGGACAATACATTTTGATGAATGATTATATATATTATTACAACAATGAAACAAAGCAGATGAATCCATTGTGTAGTAAGGCAAATTGCCTTCATGATATGGAAAATGATAAGGAGAGACGAGGAGACTGCAATGCCTATTTGAATAGAGGTGGTGATACTGATGGAGCTTCATCTGATGTAGAAGATTCTGGGTATAAGTATATACAGTATTATGAGGGCAAAGTATATTACTTTATGGGATCAAGCCTATATAGTGTCAGTAAAGATGGTTCAAGTAAAAAGAAAATATATATGGTAGGAGAAGGCAAGGAAGTTGGTAGCTGGCTCATCCATAGAGGAAAACTATATTATGGGCTTAAAGAGTATACTTATGAAGGGGAAAGAGTATATTCGAAGGGTATTATCAGCATGATAAAATTAGGAAAATCAATGGACGAGAAGAACTCTGAAGTTATATTTGAAACTGAAGATGAATTAAATCTTCAAGAAATGGGAAATATACAAGCCTATAAGAATAAATTATTTTTTCAAGTATCGTGTAATAGCAAAGATTTCACTATGACTGACAATGAATCCTGGATAAAATCTCTAGAATCGAATTATTACATGTATGATGTTGATAGCAATCAATTGTCAGTAATTGATGTTCCTGACAAAAAAAGCAATACTGATGCTATTGGAGCGATAGCATTTTTAAAGGACAAGCTGCTTATAAAAAAATATGATGATATGCAAGATTTGCAATATGAGACACCGATATATGCAATGAACTATGATACGAAAGATATTTCTGTCTGGATGGACGGGATACCACAGGATTCAGGGATCATGACATATGATGATTATGTGATAATAGATGATGCAGACATACAATTTTTCAATAATGATAATACTGAATCATGTAATGTGAAAATATATTCTTCCGATGCAAAGCAGGTATCTGATTTTGAATATGAGCTGAATTCAGTAGGAACATTTGCAGGATTTGGTCCTGATGGAGTTTCTGTTGATGTTATTCAAAATGATACATCATGGAGTGTGTGTGAAATTAAATTTGATGATGTTAAAAAATGCAATGGTGATAAAATAACTCCTAAAATAGTTAATGTACGTGATTTTGGGGAGCTTAATAACATTGTATGGTAGTTTGGGGGATTTGTATTGTTTATTGGAGAAATAAAAAAATTAGTAAGAAATAAGAAGTTTATAGTTGTTGTCAGCATCATGCTGCTTGTAGAGATAATGACAATTATATACTGTCTTGGTGAGAAAAATGCGGAATATGTGGATTATAGAAATAGTCTGCAAAAAGAATACATAGAAACGTATGATATATTTATAAATGGCATAGATGAAAGAGCGCAGACACTTCTTTCGTCATTAGGAAATAATAATGATGTCTATTATAAGCGCAATATTGACAAAATGGTATCAGATTACAAAAGATTATCCGGTGTACAGATTGATCAAAAATATAATTGGGGTGTCGAAAAATACGCAGACTATACATACGGAATATTTTTTTGTATTGTATTTACGTTTGTTTGTATGGAATACATATATGTTTCAGAACGTAAAAGCGCAATGCTGGGTATTATTAGGGCGACCAAAGAAGGAAGAAGCAGAATTATTTTGTCAAAATGGACAGTGCTGGTTGTGATGACAGTTATTTTTTCACTTGTTCAGGAGATAATGGTAATTGTCTTTGATTCATTTATGTATTCAACGGGAAATCTTAAGTGTTCAATTCAGAGCTTACAGATATTCAGGGATTGTCCATATGAAATCAGTATGTTTACAGCGATTATAATATCAATATTAAATCATATGTTTATGGCAATAATTATTTGCAGTATTGTTTTTGTATGTTTTGTATCAATAAATAGCAGAATAATGGAGTGTGGTATTCCAATTGCTATTTTTTTATTAGAATTTTTGAGTTTAAACGATTCACCGAATAACATATTTTATGCATGGAATATGAAAAATGTTATTGGGGTGTATCAAAATCTTAATATTGCAGGAACCCCGGTTGATAAAAATTATGTTAATTTTATTGTGGGATTAGCGATTATTGTATTTGCAACGCTAATCGGAACCATATTGTTCAGTATACGCTATGTTAGTGAGATTAAGGTTGTGTTGCAATATATACGGGAAAAGATTCGTAATATTTTTTCACGGCTATTATGCGTTGAAAATATGTATGTTAATGAATTTTATAAGCTGATGATTGTACAGAAAAAATGGATATTACTGTTGTTTTTATCTATTGGTATTATAGGTTCATATAAGACATATATGCCGGCCAATACCTATCAGAGTGCATATGAAGCGACATATCATATGTATTTGTCTGCTATACATGGAAAAATTGATGAGCAAACTGTGGACTATATTGAAAAAGAAAAGCAGTATATTCAAAGCGTGGAAAATCAGATAGAATTGGCGATAGAAAATAATGGAATTGACACAGCCGAGATAACAGCAGAGTTAGACAGTAGAAAGAGAGCGTTTGACAGATTAAATCAGCAATATGAAAAGATGACAGATGATGGCAGCGTTGGATATATGATAGACGAGATGAATTTGAATTCGGTAATGAAAAATTATAGGAGCGATATAATTATTTTTATGACCGTATCAATAGTGCTTGTTATGTTTATTTCGGGACTGTTTGCCTCTAAAGATGAAATGCAGGTTAGTCTGTTGCTAAAAACTTCAAAAAACGGAAGATACAGGCTAATGAGAGTGAAAAAAAGCTGCGCTATAATTATTGGAGGTATAATATATCTGACCGGCCTTATACCATCAATTGCAGGTTATATGCATGTTTTGGGGATAGAAGAACTGAAAGTAAACGTTAATAAATTATATGAGCCTCAAATATCAGCAGGAATATCGTTACTTGTATTTCTGGCATTAATCTATTTGATAAAAGCCTTGTGTTTTGGACTTATAGGAGCTATTACAATTGCTCTTTCGAAGAAAACAGGCAATGAATTTGTAGTATCGGTTTTTGTGACATTGTTTGTTATAGTTATTGCTTTAATTCTTTACTTCTCAAAAATCAATTTAACAATGATATTAATAAAGCTGGCAAACAGGGGGATTATATGATGGAACTGCGTATTAAGAATATCAGCAAAACTTATGGAAAAAGCAAAAAAGCTCTTAGCAACGTAGACATAAGTCTTACACCGGGAATATATGGGTTACTAGGCCCTAATGGCTCTGGAAAAAGTACATTAATGAATATTATAACGGACAATTTAAAAGCGGATCGGGGATGCGTCTATTACGATGGAGATCCGATTAGTAAATTGGGAAGTAAATATCGTGAAAAAATAGGATATATGCCGCAACAACAGGAGATTTATGACAATTTTACTGGTGAAGAGTTTCTGTGGTATATGGCAGCTTTAAAGGGATTAGAAAAAAAGTATGCAAAAAATAAGATAGATAACCTTTTGAAAGTGGTGAATTTGACTTCTGAGAAAAACAAAAAAATAGGTTCGTATTCAGGTGGAATGAAGCAGAGAATATTGATAGCACAGGCATTGCTTAATGATCCGGATATTTTGATAATGGATGAGCCGACTGCAGGGCTTGATCCGAGTGAAAGGATTCGCATTAGAAACTTTTTGAGTGAAATGTCGGAGAATAAGATAATTATAATTGCTACACATATAGTCTCTGATATCGAATTTATTGCAAAAGAAATAATATTGCTTAGTCACGGAGAAATAATTGAGCATGGTACTCCACAGCATTTACTAAAAAAGCTAAATAATAAGGTATACGAGGTCGAAACATCTTCTGAGGATGAATTCAAACAAGAAAATGTCATGATTGTTAACATAAAAATGGGAGCGAATGGAAAAATATACAGAATAATAAGCGAAAGTGAACCTAGAGGTTATAATTTTTCTGTTGTAAAGGCAGGTCTTGAGGAATTGTATATGTATTATGTCTCATTGCAGAGCTAAAGGAAGAATAGCTTAGTAATACATAATTAAAGTACAATTATTTCTTTAATGAAAGATAAGTTTGTTGACTTACAACAGTTGACAATTTAAAAGCCACATGCTACTCTAGAAATGTATGAGATAAAAGCAACGAAAAAGAGAGTACTTTTATGGCAGATTTACAGAGAAATCCCACACAGGCTGAGAGGGGATGACCTAAAGTAGGAGGAACATGGCTTTGGAGCAGCAGTATCGAACCATTGGCTAGATACTGACAGGAACCGCCTGTTATAGCGGAAAGAGGCGCAGCAGAGCCGGCAAAAGATGCCGGATGATTTTGATAGCTGCGTGAAGAGAAGTGGTACCACGATATAATCGTCTTCTTGGGAGTTTTCTCCTGAGGAGGCGTTTTTTAGCGTATAAAAGAAGTATGATGAGCATAAAGAACGCGCAAACTTGTTTGCAGAAGTACTTTAATAACTGTTCAGACGCAAGCTTGACACCGCGCTGTCAAGCTATGCGCCATAGTGTTTAATTATTGTGTGATTACAGCCCCCGCCTCGTAGAGGCATTTTAAATGGGCTGTAATCGTTGCTGGTCACACTGTCAGGTGTGAACAGTAACGTGCTTTATGCGAAATCAGATGGCATAAGTTATGTATTTATACGCATTTTAAGAAAACAGGAGGAAACTAAATTGGCAAACAAAGGTAAATATTACATGACAACAGCCATTGCGTACACATCAGGCAAGCCTCATATCGGAAACACATATGAGATCATCCTTGCAGACGCAATCGCCAGATACAAGAGAGCAGAGGGATACGACGTATATTTCCAGACAGGAACAGATGAGCACGGACAGAAAATCCAGGAAAAGGCTGAGGCAGCCGGAATTTCACCGAAGGAGTTTGTAGATCAGATTTCAGGTGAGGTAAAGAGAATCTGGGATATGGTAAATTCATCATATGACAATTTTGTCCGTACAACAGATGAGGATCATGAGAAATGTGTAAAGAAAATCTTCAAGAAGCTTTACGATCAGGGCGACATCTACAAGGGCTCATACGAGGGACTTTACTGTACACCATGTGAGTCCTTCTGGACAGAGTCACAGCTCGTGGACGGAAAATGCCCGGACTGCGGACGTGAGGTACAGCCTGCAAAGGAGGAGGCATACTTCTTCAAGATGAGCAAATATGCAGACAGACTCATCGACTATATCAACACACACCCTGATTTCATCCAGCCGGTTTCAAGGAAAAACGAGATGATGAACAACTTCCTGCTTCCGGGACTTCAGGATCTTTGCGTATCGAGAACATCATTCAGCTGGGGAATTCCGGTAGATTTCGATCCAAAGCATGTAGTGTATGTATGGCTTGATGCCCTCACAAACTATATCACAAAAATCGGCTACGATCCTGACGGATCATCAGAGCTTTTCAAGAAAAACTGGCCTGCAGATCTGCACCTTATCGGAAAAGATATCGTGCGTTTCCACACTATTTACTGGCCTATTTTCCTTATGGCACTTGACCTTCCGCTTCCAAAGCAGGTATTCGGACACCCATGGCTGCTTCAGGGCGGTGACAAGATGAGTAAGTCAAAAGGAAACGTTATCTACGCAGACGATATGGTCAGACTTTTCGGCGTGGATGCCACACGTTACTTTGTGCTTCATGAGATGCCATTCGAGAACGACGGAATCATCACATGGGATCTTGTAATCGAGAGATTCAACTCAGATCTTGCAAACATACTTGGAAACCTTGTAAACAGAACAGTTTCCATGAGCAATAAGTATTTTGACGGCATCGTAAAGAGCACAGGCGCAACAGGCGATGCAGATCAGACTGCCATTGACGCAGATCTTAAGGCTGTTGTTACCGGCACAAGAGATAAAGTGGCAAAGAAAATGGAAGGACTTCGTGTGGCAGATGCCATCACAGAGGTATTCGCACTTTTCCGTCGCTGCAACAAATACATCGACGAGACAACACCTTGGGTGCTTGCAAAGGACGAGGCACAGCAGGATCGTCTTGCTGAGGTGCTTTACAACCTCACAGAGTCTATCACAATCGGAGCAAGCCTGCTTCATTCATTCCTGCCGGAGACAGCAGAAAAGATTGTGGCACAGCTTAACACAACACTCCGTGAGTTCGATGACCTTGACAAATTTGGTCTTTATGAGAGCGGCACAAAGGTTACAGACAAACCTGAGATTCTCTTTGGCAGATTAAAGGCTGAGGATGTGATGCCTGAGGTAGAGAAAATCCAGGCAGCACAAAAGGCAGAGTTTGAGGCTGAGCAGGCTAAGCTTGCTGCAGTTGAGGGTAAGGCAGCATGTGGCTGTGGTGCAGGTGAAAATGCCGCAGATGGTGCAGATCTTGAGCCTATGGATGTGGAAGCAAAGGAAGAAATCACATTTGATGATTTCGAAAAGCTCCAGTTCCAGGTTGGTGAAATCGTAAAATGTGAGGCAGTTGCGAAGTCAAAGAAGCTTCTCTGCTCACAGGTAAGGATTGGAAGCCAGACAAAGCAGATAGTATCAGGCATCAGAAAGTACTATTCTCCTGAGGAGATGGTAGGCAAGAAGGTAATGGTTCTCGTAAACTTAAAACCGGCTAAGCTCGCAGGCGTTTTATCAGAGGGAATGCTGCTGTGCGCAGAGGATGCAGAGGGCAATCTCGCACTCCTGACACCGGAGAAACCAATGCCGGCAGGAGCACCTATCGAATAGAACGTAAGCGATGAGAAGTACAAGATTTAAGGCGAATATGAAATTGTGCTTGCATAATTTCATATTTGGCTAAATCGAAGTTCGGCGACCGCCGAACAATCCCGGGAATTCTTGATTTCCGGGATTGGTACTTCGATCAGAAATAAGCTATAATATATCTCAAAAAATGCACTTTATTGAGCAGGGAAAGGAGTCTCATATGGAATATTTTGATATAGTGGACGAGCAGGGAAATCCAACAGGACAGACCGTAGAGCGCAAGCAGGCGCACAGAAACAATATACTTCATAGGACTGCGCATGTCTGGATAGTCAGACGCCGCGGAGATTCCATACAGATACTTTTGCAGAAAAGGTGCATGGAAAAAGACTCCTTTCCGGGCTGTTATGACATATCAAGCGCGGGACACATACCGGCCGGTGTGGACTATATACCGTCTGCACTCAGAGAGCTTAGGGAGGAGCTGGGGCTGACAATAGATCCGGCACAGCTTATCGATTGTGGACTGCACAGGCACCATGCAGACGAGGTGTTTCACGGAGAGAGATTTCTGGACAACCAGATAAGCAAGGTATTTCTTATGTGGCTCGACGTGGATGAAGCGGACATCACCGTGCAGAAGGAGGAAATCGACTCTGTAAAGTGGTTTGACTACGCAGAGTGTAAGCAGGACGTAATAGACGGCACGATTCCAAACTGCATAGATGTGGCAGAATTAGAGATGCTTGAACCACACTTCGATTCGAATATGGAATAAATAATGGAATAAATATAGGATAAACATAGCTCTAAATTATATGAATATGCCAGTACACTAGTTACTGGACTCACGAAGATGAGCCGTAATAAGGAATGGGGAGGAAACCATGAAATCAACAAAAGACTCTCTCTTAGAGGATATAAAAGCAGAATTTGCCGAGGTCAATGCCATGATGGAGGCGCTCGAAGCAAAGGAGCCTGAGGATGAGGCGAGTGAAGCCTACGATAAGTGGATTGAGGAGTGTGAACAGCTCGCCATCGAGTCGGAATCGCTCATGACACTCATAGATTACAAGATGACACAGGGACTTTAGAAATAAAGACCTTTAGAAACCCAATAGAACAAAAAACCATGGACACAGCGTACGTTAGGTATTGGCTGTGTCCTTTTTAATTTGCCCCGGAGAAGATTTATTTTCAATATAAAGTTTCAAAAGAATCAGCCGATATAATTCCTAGAAAGACAGCATAATGTAACCGTAATGATTCAATTGCACACATATATCACACGGAGGTGTTTAAAATGGCAATAGAAGCAATCAAGGGTGCGGGCATGGTTTATCAGGGAAGTACGTCAACCGCACAGATAAAGGAAGAGTCGCAGAACAAGGCGGAGGTGTCCAGCAAAGACAATCAGATAGTATCTGACACCGTAGCCAAAGAGACACAGGCGATGAACACAAAGGAGGCAAGCGGAGACACATCAGGTGAGGCCGGCAGCCAGAGCCAGGCACAGCTTGCTGCACAAAAGCAGAATGAGAAAAACATGCAGCTTAAAAAGGCCGTGGATGACATCAACAAAAGAGCCGTAGACGACCAGTCAGAGGCAGTGTTCGGCATCCATGACAAGACAAACCGCATCACAATAAAGATAATAGACAAAAAGACAAAAGAAGTCATCAAAGAGTTCCCGCCGGAGAAGACACTCGACATGATAGCGAAGGTCTGGGAGATGGCAGGACTCATGGTAGATGAGAAGAGATAGGAGGACATCATGGCAATCAGATTATCGGGAATGAATTCGGGCCTCGATACGGATTCAATTGTCAAAGCACTTGTATCAGGCTATACAACCAAGAAAGAAAAATATGAAAAAGCACAGACAAAGCTTGGCTGGAAGCAGGAATCCTGGAAGTCACTGAATACCAAGGTGTACAGTATGTACAGTAATATATCAAACCTGCGATTTTCAAGTGCCTACAACCTCAAAAAGACATCGGTTTCAGACACGACAAAGGCCACAGTTACAGCATCATCAACAGCTCCAAATGGCACGCAGTCGCTTAAAATAAAGGAGACCGCAAAGGCAGGCTCGCTCACAGGAGCACAGATAAATGCCTCAAGCTCAACGACCACACTGGCTCAGCTTGGCTATACAGGTGGAGATGCACAGATAAATGTAAATACAGGCGGCACCACAAAGACTATCACGCTGAGCGCGACATCCACAATGTCAGACGTGGAGAAACAGCTCAAGGAGGCAGGACTTAATGCCAGCTATGACAGCAACTACAAGCGTTTTTACATAAGCTCAAAGGACACAGGTGTGGAGAATGACTTCACACTCACAGGAGCAAATGCCGCAGGAGCGAGCGCACTCTATAAGCTCGGAATCGCAGTGGGAGCATCGGCAGACGGAAACAGACCAAACCCATATGGAGAGTACGCAGGCCTGTCCGGTAAAAACAACGGAAGCACAAAAACCACACAGCAGAATATAGAAGACGCCAGAAACGCATATGTCACAGCAGCAGACAATGTTGCAAAGTACAATGCGCAGAGCAGCAACCTGCTCAATGCCATAACATATGGCAATGCTTATGCGGATGTTCAGGACTTTTATGCAGCACACAGCAGTGCAGACAAGACAAAGCTTGAAACACTTGCAAAGCTTGGCTCAGGAAGAGACTCAGCCGTCATAATGAAAAACAGTGATGACAGCTACACCACATACAGTCTGACAACTGCAAAAGACGCAAAGGGCAATACGGTATACAAATCAGCTGACGGCAAGTACATCTCAGCAGAAGAGACATATACGGCCGACGGAAAAACATACAAGAAAGATTCCGACGGCAATTATATCAACGTAGCTGATGAAACAGATAAATACAGCGGAGATACAGCAAAGCTGACCAAAAACGTGGCATATCATGAGGTTACAGAAAAAATATCATACACATCCACAACCGGCGAGGGCGATGACGCCAGGGAAGTGTCATACACAAAGGTCGGAGACACTGATGAAAAGCTTCAGGATGCAGACGGAAAAGTATATACCAAGCGCGCGGATGGCAAATATTATGCAGACGGTGAACCGGATGATTCAAAAAACGGCATAACAATCACATCAAAGGCAGATTACACATCCAAGGGAGCGTCGCTTACAAATGCGGAGGCTGCAAACACAGCCTATACAGCTCTCACAAATGGTATATCAGAGGCTGATCTGAACACATACACAGCAAACCTGTCAACAGTCACAGCCTTTGAATCATCAGAGGATACAGTGCTGAAAAAAGATGATGATTACACCATAAGCAAGCTCACAGAGGCTGTCCATAGTGCGTATGCGGACAACGGCGGAAAAGCCGGAGTGCAGGCACTTATATCAGGAACCGGCGCCTATGCATCAGGCAGTGATGCATCAGATAACAGCTACGCAGGCAGAGTGTCAACGCTCACAACAGCAGCACAGACAGCACAGGAGACCGTAGACAAGAACAGCATCGTAAAGGATCTTGCAGCAATAAAGGACACAAACTCAGAGGAGTACAAAGCAGCCCTTTCAAAGCTGGCAGATGAAGTGGATGCAGCGTATGACCTGTCATCAAGTGCACAGTACAATACCGATGCCAGCAAGATAGATGGAAAAGACGCCGAAATTGAGTTAAATGGCGTGAAATACACCGGAGCCAGCAACAGCTTCAACATCAATGGACTGAACATTACAGCACTCTCAAAGACCTCCGGCAATGATGAAATCAGCATCACCACAGCCACGGATACACAGGGTATTTATGACAAGATAAAGGACTTCCTGACAGAGTACAATAACGTCATAAACGAGATGACCAAGCTCTACAACGCAGCATCAGCAGGCAGCTATGAGCCACTGACAGATGATGAAAAGGAAAAAATGTCCGACAAAGAGGTTGAGAAATGGGAGCAGAAAATCAAGGATTCCCTGCTCAAAAACGATACAACTCTCAGCAGCGTAATGACAGCCATGCAGTCAGCCATGTCATCAGCAGTGGAGATAAACGGCAAGAAATACTCATTCTCAAGCTTCGGAATCCATACGCTTGGCTACCTCAATGCTGCAGACAATGAGCAGAACGCATACCATATCGACGGAGATGAGGATGACACCAACACCTCAGGCAACACAGATAAGCTCATGGCAGCAATCAATAATGACCCTGACAGTGTCATGACATTTATGCAGCAAATCTCCAACAACCTCTACAAGGCAATCGGAGATAAGATGTCATCAACATCACTGAGCTCAGCGTTTACCATATACAACGACAAGCAGATGAGCACAGAGTACAGTGATTACACAAAGCTTATCAAGGAGTGGGAGACAAAGATATCAGACAAGGAAGACTATTACTATAAAAAGTTCTCCGCAATGGAGAGCTCGCTCGCCAAGCTCAACAGTACACAGAGCTCACTAAGCAGCTATTTCTCATAAAGAATAACCATACATGAGCCAGAATGTGTGAAATATATTGAATATGTACATTTCAGCAAACAGTAAATGTGCGAAATCAGGGAGGTAACAAATGTTACAAAGCAAAGGATACGCAGTATATGCAAACAGCAAGGTTCAGACAGCATCGCCAGCGGAGCTGACACTCATGCTCTACGAGGCAGCCATCAAGTTCTGCAACATAGCAGAGATGGCTATAGAGAAAAATGACATACAGAAAGCACACGATAATATCAAAAAGGTAGAGGCAATCATCGAAGAATTTCAGGCCACCCTGAATCACAAATATCCGGTAGCAAAGGATTTCGACAAGGTATATACATACCTCATGCAGAGACTGGTTGAGGCAAATATCAAGAAAGATACAAAGATACTCGATGAAGTGCTTGAGCACCTGCGTACCATGAGAGATGCATGGAAAGAGGTCATGCGTGTCACTTGCAACGGAAGCAAGGTAGGCATGTCGTAAAACAAAAAATAATAACGATAAAAGACAAAAAGGCTATTGCAAAGTTATGGAGCTGGGCAATAGCCTTTTTGAAAGGAGAACACCATGGAACAGACATACATCGCAATAATGATACAAAGCCTGGAGAAAAAAGAGCAGGTACTTGACAAAATAATAGAGCTTGACACAGTACAGAAAAACCAGCTTGAAGATCCAAACCTCACACCGGACGATTTTGATGATGTTGTAGAGCAGAAATCAAAGCTCATAGAGCAGCTAGACAACCTGGACAGTGGCTTTGAAAAGCTCTTTGAGCGAGTAAAAGAAGAGCTTGAAGGCAACAAAGAGACATACAAAGAAGAAATCCGCATCATGCAGGACCATATCCGTAAAATCACAGACAAGAGCGTGAAAATCCAAAGCCAGGAAGCCAGAAATAAAGCCCTTATGACAAACAAATTCAACGGAATAAAAAAACAGGCCAGACAAGTGCGAAAGGGCGCAAATGTGGCCAGCAAATATTATCAGTCAATGACAAAGACCGGATATGTAGATCCACAGTTCATGGATAATAAAAAGTGAAAATGGGTGGATGAAAACGGTGAAAATGGGTGGATGAAATTGACAAATGCTGTAAAATCAAAGAATATTACACAGCGGGACAGCGAGAATTGGAAAAGTCCGCATGAATACAATGATGCCAGCATGTTTCATTTCAGAGATGAAAAAGGAAATGAAGCAGAGGAGTTTCTTAAACTCAAATAAATAATGAAGGGGACAATCCGCCAAAGGTGCTATGTATAATATGCGGTATGAGTAATATGGCATATAAGAGAATGGATGGAGTGTATGTGGTACCAATAACGGCATTGAAGCCGTGAGCGAGGAATGAGGAACAGAAAAAGGTTCTATGATAATCATTGTACAGCCTAAACTAGAATAGAAACTGACCGATATATAATATAGAAATTCAGGAAGAATTTAGATGGTGCATGGATGCAAATGGATATTATATAATTATAGAACATATTGTGCCATTCGAATTTTAAAAGTTCGAATGGCACTATTATTTATATGAGGATTAAAAATGAAGAATAAAATAAAAGAAGAAATCGAAAGTAATTTGCAGAATGGAAATTTACAAAAAAGTATTGATATTTTAAATGCATATGAACATAAATATCCTAAAGATAGAGATTTAAAGTTCTATAAATGCATTTATATGTTGCAAATTGGAGACATAGAGAAAGCGATAGAAATATCTGAAGAGTGTGTGAGAAAGTTTCCTACAAGTTATGAAGCCTACTATTATAATGGTTGCTCATATCAGGCAGCCGGAATGGTAATAGAAGCTTTAAAGGCATATAAAATTACAGATTATTTGTATAATTATTTAAAGATTGAAGATTTGGATATATACGAGGATGTATGTAATCAGATTTCTATTTTGGAAGAAAAATATATTGATTTAGTGAACGAATATATAGATACGAATGATGTAAGTAATATATTGAAGGCTGATTCGTTTTTAAAAAGAATGAACAGTTTTTGGGGAAAAAATGAAAAGTCGACCAGAGATAGCAGTAAACTAATAGTAGGTACTGAGTATTGGGTGACAGACTCTGATTTAAGGTTTGTTGGAGTATATAGGAGTCCGGTACCGGACTTCATAGGAAAAGAAAATATGAGTTTAATAAGAACTCAGGCAGAGTTCTTAAAGTATACTAATAAAGGTATAGAAACAAGTGTTATTGGAACCGATAATGAATATTTAATTCCTATTGCAAGCACAGAGAATAATAATGTATATACATTTAAGAACGAAGAAAATAAAAATATAATTGTACAAAGAGTTGCTAATCACTTTAACTATTATAGGGTAAAAAATGGAACACATATAATTTCAAAGTATAAAGCATATTATGGTTATCCGATTCCACTAAAACATGATGCGAAACGAAAAAAACTTGTCTTGAGCTTTTTTGTTGATGGATTATCACAGGAAGTTATTAATGGAGAAGATTTTAGAAGGCTAATGCCAAATACATACGATTTCTTTAAAAAAGGTACTATATGTACAAATACTTTTAGCTGTTCGGAATGGACTTTTCCGAGTTTAGCAACATATGAAAGTGGATTGGATACGCTTGGACATATGATGTTTCATAATACAATAGATGGAGAATTACCTCAAAGCGTTCCGACATTAACTGAATATATTAAAGGAAAAGGGTATTTTACAAGTAAATTGGATGGTGATTGGAGATGTATATATTCATATGGATTTGCAAGAGGGTGTGATCAGTATGTATATCAAATTCAATCAATGGGCGCGCGAGCAGAGCAAGAGATTATAAATGCCATTGAGCACATAGAGGCATTTAAGGATACAGATCAATATTTGTGGATGACGGTTGGCGATTTGCATGATATTGCGGATGGATATGATTTGTCACTTGCAGTACAAAAAAATCTTACACTTGATGAACTGGAATATGAAGATGTTGGAAAAACATCTGTTAAACAAAACTATAGCTGGGGAAAAAGTCAGAGATATAAAAAGACTATTCAGTACTTTGATATGTTGTTTGGAATTCTATATAACTATATAGAGAGAAATTATAAGGACAACGAAATAGTTATAAGCCTTTTTGCTGATCATGGACAGGGTTATTTGGTTCCAAATGATAAACATTTTTTGTCGAAGGAGAGAACTAAGGTGGCTTTTATGTTTCGTGGAAGCAATGTGGATGAAAAAATATCAGATGAAATTATTTCAACGGCTGATTACTTACCTATAATGTGTAAATTGTGTGATATACAGGTTGATTATGAGAAAATAAATGGTAGACTTCCGCTTAGTTTTGGAGGTGAAAAAGAACGGAAATATGCGATAACCGAAAGCATTCATCCGGGAGATAAATATTGTGCGGTAGCAAATGCTGATGACTATGAAATATATTTTGATAACCAGGCTTTAACTGATGAAGAAGGGAGATTTGAATTAAAAGATTATAAGGTGTATGGATATTATAAAGATGGTACAAATATCGAAGATAAGGCTTTATTGGATAAATATGAGAAAATTTTTATGGAAAGAATAGCAGAACATGTAATATATGACTAGATAGTGGGAGGACGTTTATGCAGGCAATAATTCTTGCAGCAGGAATGGGAAAAAGATTAAAGCATTTAACAGAAAACAATACTAAATGTATGGTGAAGGTTAATGGTATATCCATAATAGAGAGAGCATTAAGAATATTGGATAGGAAAGCATTAAATAAAATCGTAATTGTTGTTGGATATGAAGGACAAAAGCTTGTAAATTATATTGAATCATTGAATGTAGCTACACCGATTACATACATATGGAATAAAGACTATGAAAAAACTAATAATATTTACTCTTTGTCATTGGCTAAAGAATATTTGTGTGAAGATGACACAATTTTACTTGAATCTGATCTTGTATTTGATGAAGCTATTATAGATGTACTGTTGACAGATGAGAGAAAATCGCTAGCTGTTGTTGACAAGTTTGAAAGCTGGATGGATGGCAGTTGCATGATTATAGATGACGATGACAAAATAGTAGATTTTGTGCCGGGTAAATATTTTAATTTCAATGATAAAGAGAAATATTATAAGACGGTAAACATATATAAGCTGTCGGTAGATTTTTCGAGTAATATATATGTCCCTTTTCTCGCTGCCTATGAAAAGGCAATGGGCGAAAATGAGTATTACGAGTCCGTAATTAAGCTAATTGCAATGCTTGAGACTAATGAAATACGAGTTAAACGTATAGATAATCAGAAATGGTATGAAATTGATGATATTCAGGATTTAGATATAGCGGAATCACTGTTTACAGACAATCCGGCAGAGAGATATCGTAAAATAATGAGCAGATATGGGGGGTTTTGGCGATATCCTCATATGACAGACTATTGTTATCTTGTTAATCCATATTTTCCGCCACAAAGATTAATAGATGAAATGGAGTCGAATTTTAAAACATTACTTACGCAATATCCTTCTGGGCAGAAGATTGATTCAACGATATCATCAAATATATTTGGAGTAAAAGAGGAATATATTATATTAGGTAATGGAGCGGCCGAATTAATAAAGGCTTTACTTGATATACAAACTGGGACAATGGGGATTATAGAGCCATCATTTAACGAATATAAGAACAGATATTCAGGGAATGTGGAAATATATCATCCGTGTATAAATGAAAAAGGATATAACGCAGATGATGTGATAAATTATTTTGATGACAAAAGTATTGTTTTTTTAGTCCTGATAAATCCGGATAATCCAACAGGCAATTATATACGGGTACATGATATACTAAAACTTATACAATGGGCTAAAAAGAAACAAATAAAACTTATTTTAGATGAGAGCTTTGTCGATTTTGTCGATTTGCAGCAAAACGAGAGTATTGAAGATGTAACTTTTATAAAAGATGATATATTGGAAAAATATACCAATTTATATATCATAAAGAGTATTTCCAAATCTTATGGGGTGCCGGGTGTTAGATTAGGGCTTTTGGCTTCGGCAGATAAGAAAGAAATGGAACGGATAAGAAGCACTCTGCCGATATGGAATATAAATTCTTTTGGAGAATTTTTTATGCAGATATTTAATAAATATAAAAAGAACTATATAGAAAGTATGGAAAAATTTAGAAATACAAGACGAAGATTCTTGAGAGATTTGCAGGAGATAGCTTATCTAAAAGTATTGCCAACTCAGGCAAATTATGTAATGTGCGAGGTAGTGGGCATGGATAGCGAACAGTTGTGCATTAAAATGTTTGAAAAAGGCGTGTTAATAAAAGATGCTTCCAGCAAGATGTCCAATGGAAGGAGTTATATTAGAATCGCAGTTCGTACAGAGATAGAAAACAATATATTAATTGGTTATTTTAAAGAGATATATAAAGATTAGAAAAATTTTTTTAAAAAAATTATTTTAGGTATAAAGTATCGAAAAATAAGTCCGATATAGATAATAAGTAAGCAAGATATTACTTATTAGTAGCAAGCCAAACGAAGCGTACGGTCGAGCGGCAAACTACAATGACAAAACAGATTGAAGCATGGACGCTTCACTTAATTCAAGGAGGAAACAATTATGGTAGTACAGCACAATATGTCAGCAATGAACGCTAACAGACAGTTAGGAGTAACAACAGGTACACTCAGCAAATCAACAGAAAAGTTATCTTCTGGATACAGAATCAACCGTGCAGCAGATGATGCAGCAGGTCTCTCAATTTCAGAGAAGATGAGAAGCCAGATCAGAGGACTTAACAAAGCTTCTTCAAATGCTCAGGATGGTATCTCAGCTATCCAGACAGCAGAGGGTGCTTTAAATGAGGCTCATTCAATTCTTCAGAGAATGAACGAGCTTGCAACACAGGCTGCAAACGACACAAATACATCAGCAGATAGAACAGCAGTTCAGAGTGAGGTTAATGCATTAACAAAGGAATTGAATAGAATTGCATCTACAACTCAGTTTAATACAAAGAATCTTCTTGATGGTACTTTCTCAGGAAAGAATCTTCAGGTTGGAGCTTTAGCAAACCAGTCAATTTCTATTTCAATAGGAACTATGAATGCTACAGCACTCAGTGTTAATGCTTTATGCGTTTCAACATTCACAAAGGCAGGCTCAGCAATGACTGCTGTGCAGAAAGCTATATCAAAAGTGTCAACACAGAGATCTAATCTTGGTGCTCTTCAGAATCGTCTTGAGCATACAGTAAACAATCTTGATAATGTTTCTGAGAATACTCAGACAGCAGAGTCACGTATTCGTGATACAGATATGGCTTCAGAGATGGTACAGTACTCAGCTACTTCTATCATCCAGCAGGCAGGTCAGTCTATGCTTGCCCAGGCAAACAGCCAGACACAGGGTGTACTTTCACTTCTTCAGTAGTTTGGAGTGTAATAGGACTATCATTGATAGAGCCACTCGTAAAGAGTGGCTCTATTTAGTATAAGGGATTTATCAATTATGGAAAATGAAATTTTAGAAGCAATTATGACAATAGATGATTATTCAAAGCTTTTATATACAAACTTTAATAATGGAATGTCTAGGATAAATGATATAGTGAATATAATACAAATTTATATAGAAGCTTTTTTGAATAAAATAGACAAATATAATTCATTAGGAGAAAATATATCTACAGATGTGATAATAAATCAGTTAAATAATCTAATGAATGCAATTGAATATAAAGACCAGGTATTATTGATTGATACATTAAGATATGAGATAGAAGATACATTAAATTTATATAGAAAGCTGGTAATTAAATATGGAGAATAAAGAATTAGTTAAAAAGTGTTATTTAATATTACAAAATTATCCATATATAAAACCAGCTATTGATAAAATATTAGAAAAAGGTAATGAGCTTGAACTGCTAGTTGGCAAATCTGCAAATGATGAAATGATTTTTGCACAAGAAAAAAATGGACATTTGTACTATCTGAATAGCAGATATAATTGCATTAATGAAATTGATATATTGCTAAGTAATATAAAGGCATTAGAAAATCCATTTTCGCCTATTATTATTTTTGGAATGGGAAATGCAATGATTATTCATGAAGTGAGAAGACGATTTCCAGAAAACTATATTTATATACATGAACCGGATATAAAAGTTTTTAAAACAGTAATTGATAGTTATGAAAATATAGACTTTTTGTCAGATGACCATGTGATACTTACAGTAGGGCAAGAAAACCGTGGGGCAATGATAGAATTGTTACATGAAATGATAGATCAGAGTAATTTTAGTGTAACGGACATTATTTGTATGCCACAATATGAGATATTGTGGGAGAATGAATACCTCGATTTTTTAAAATTATTCTATGCCCGCTGTGAACAGATTATCATGCAAAAAAATACCGATATTATATTTAACGATGAACATATTATTAATTTTTGGGAAAACATTACTGATTTGATTAATCAATATAGTGTGGGAGATTTGATTGAGTTACTTAAGAATAAGCAAGAAAAGGCATATCCTGCATTTATAGTATCAGCAGGTCCGTCTTTGGATAAAAATATAGAGGAGTTAAAAAATATTAAAGGGCGAGGTATAATAATGGCAGTGGATACAGCCATAAAGCCATTGTTGAAACACGGTATAGTTCCAGATATTATTGCATCAGTAGATCCTCATAAGCCATTATCACTATTTGAATATGAAGGTGTTGAAAAAATCCCAATGCTTGTAGATATTAATTATAATTCACAAATTGCAAATATTCATAAAGGCAAACGCTTTTATGCATGGAGCGGAGAACCATTTATAAAAGACTTTCTAGGAGAGATGAATATAAATCTTGGATTGATTGAAAGTGGAGGTTCGGTAGCCTGTAATTTGTTTTCTCTTGCGGTTTTTTGTGGATTTAAAACAATTATTTTAGTTGGACAGGATTTAGCATATCCTGATAAAAAGGGACATTCGTCAGCATCATATGATGATGAGAAAGAAATAGACTATTCCAGCAAGAAGTATTTTGAAGTGGAGGATATTAATGGTGGTAAGGTATTTACAGAAGGAAACATGAATGCGTATAGAAAATGGTTTGAAGCCTGTATATCTAGAAAACCAGATATTCACTATATTGATGCTACAGAGGGTGGAGCAAAGATATATGGAACAGAAATCTGTACACTAAAAATGGCAATAGAAGAATGCTGTGATGGCATGAGACCACAAAAGTGGATGGATATTATCAATTCCTGTAAACCATTGATGAATGAAGAACAAAAACAAATAAGTAAAAAGAGACTTTGCTCCTTACCTAAGAATATGAAGAAAATATCAGAATTATTAGATGAATCTGCTTCATATATAAAGGAGGCTAACCAATGTCTGACTAAGAATAATTATGATGGACTTATAGAGAATATGAAGAATATAATTGAAATAAATAATATGTTAGATGAAAGTCTGGAGGTTAAGTTGCTGAATCTTTATACACCTAATAGTGGATATGCGGTTTCTATGGCAGCATATAATATTGAAAAAAATAAAAAGGATGACATAAAGAATTTATTAAAGCTCTGTGATATATTAAATAAAGGCTATAAGGAGGCATTAAATAAATCCTGTAAAGATATTGACGAAAAAATAAAAGATATGAAAATGTTTTAATTAAAATATAAAGATATTTAGAAATAGGCCGATATACATCATAGAGATTCATGAAGAATCGTTAAGGTGCATGGAGGCATAAGTTTATATCGGATGAATTATTATGCCACTCGGACTATGTGCGTTCGAGTGGCTTTTTATTTATGAAGGTATTCCAAGCACTGATAGAAAATATCAGGAGGAAATATTTCATGTTAAATGGAAAGTCGATTTTGGTAACAGGGGGAACCGGTTCGTTTGGTCATCAGTTTGTTAGTTATGTATTGGAGCATTATGAGCCTAAGAAAATAATTATATACTCTAGAGATGAGTATAAGCAGTTTGTGATGCAGAATGAATATAAGAAACATCCACAGGCTGATAAGTTGCGATTTTTTATTGGAGATGTAAGGGATAAGGAGAGACTTTACAGAGCGTTTGATGGTGTGGATTATGTGGTACATGCTGCAGCATTAAAGCAGGTTCCATCATGTGAGTATAATCCTATGGAGGCTGTAAAGACAAATATCAATGGTGCAATGAATATAGTTGATGCAGCATTGGATTGTGGAGTGAAGCGTGTTGTTGCTCTTTCTACAGATAAGGCAGTAAATCCAATTAATCTTTATGGAGGCACTAAGCTGGTTTCAGATAAACTGTTTATTGCTGCTAATGCCTATGCGGGGGAAAAGGACGTCAATTTTTCAATCGTCAGATATGGTAATGTAGCAGGAAGCAGAGGCTCAGTTATTCCATTTTTCAGAAATATAGTTGCTAATGGTGGTACTTCTCTTCCGATAACAGACTATAGGATGACAAGATTCTGGATAAGCCTTGAGCAGGGGGTAGAGCTTGTGATTAAGGCATTATCAGAGGCTAAAGGTGGAGAGACTTTTATCTCGAAGATTCCTTCATTTAAGATAACAGATTTGGCACAGGCTATACTGCCGGAATGTGAGATGCCGGAGGTCGGTATTCGTGAAGGTGAAAAACTTCATGAAATAATGGTTACAAAAGAGGATTCTATGCTTACATATGAATATGACAAGCATTTTATAGTTTATCCACATTTTGACTGGTGGGATAAAGATAAGATACAGGCCGGTGGAAAAAAGGTGGAGCAAGGATTTGAGTATAGTTCAGGCACAAACACTCAATGGTTAACTGTAGAGCAAATTCAGGAATTACTTAAGAAAGTATGGGAACATTAAAGTTTTATGAACATAGCAATTATTACTGCACGTGGCGGAAGTAAACGTATACCGCATAAAAACATAAAGAATTTTTGTGGAAGACCAATAATTGAATATTCAATAGAGGCAGCAAAAGAGGCAGGTATTTTCGACATTGTGATGGTTTCAACGGATGACAAAATGATTGCAGAAATTTCAACAAATGCAGGCGCAGAAGTACCTTTTATGAGAAGCATGGAAACTTCAAATGACTATGCAACAACAGCAGATGTAATAAAGGAAGTGCTGGAAACATATAAGGGAATGGGAACTAATTTTGATAATGTTTGTTGTATATATCCTACTGCTCCATTTGTGAATGGTGAGAAGTTAAAAAAAGCGGTTCTCTTATTACAGGAATCTGATTTTGATAGCGTGATGCCTGTAACAGCATTTTCTTTTCCGCCATTAAGAGGAATGGAATTGAAAAATAATAAATTACGGTATAAGTGGCCGGAACATGCAATGAAGAGATCACAGGATTTAGAGACGATTTATCATGATTGTGGACAGTTTTATGTGTTAAATGTTGATAAATTTTTGAAAAGTGGCAAGCTGGTGACAGATAACACAGGTGGTATCATAGTTTCAGAAATGGAAGTTCAAGACATTGATAATGAGATGGACTGGGAAATGGCAGAACTTAAATATAAGATGCTTAGGGAGAAAGGTAGAATATAGTATATGAGAATAGGAACACACGAAGTCGGAAATGGTGCATCGACATATGTTATTGCAGAAATGTCGGCAAATCATGCAGGAGATATTAATAGAGCAAAGGAAATTATACATGCTGCAAAAGAGGCTGGAGCAGATTGTATTAAGATTCAAACATATACACCGGATACTTTAACGATAGATTGTGATAATAAATATTTTCATATTTCTGATGGGACATGGAATGGAGAAAATTTGTATAAGCTATATGAAAAAGCGTATACTCCATGGGAATGGCAACAGGAATTATTTAATGAAGCAAAAAAGTGCGGAATAGATTTCTTCTCGACTCCTTTTGATAAAACAGCGGTAGATTTTTTAGAAAAGCTTGGCGTGGGTTTTTACAAGATTGCGTCATTTGAGATTGTGGATATCCCTTTAATTGAATATGTAGCATCAAAGGATAAGCCTATAATAATGTCGACTGGAATGGCAACACTGACCGAAATAGATGAGGCAGTTACCACCATAAGAAAATATGGTAATAATAATCTTATATTGCTAAGATGTGCTAGTGCATATCCGGCAATAACAGATCAAATGAATTTGAAAACAATGAAAAATATGGGAGAAACTTTTGGAGTGCCATATGGACTGTCAGATCATTCATTGGGGGCTGTTGGAGCTGTTACGGCAGTTGCTTTAGGCGCAAGTGTTATAGAAAAACATTTTTGCCTCGATAGGTCAATAGAAAATCCTGATTCTTCCTTTTCAATGAATCCACAAGAATTTAAACAGATGGTATGTGATATAAGGCAAGCAGAAAAGGCAATTGGAATTGTAAAATATGGAATTTCAGAACAGGAAAAGTCAAGTCGGATATTCAGAAAATCTATATTTGTCGTTAAAGATATAAAAAAAGGTGAACTCTTAACAGAAAATAACATAAGGGTAATACGACCAGGGTTTGGTCTTGAACCGAAATATTATAGGCAGGTATTAGGTAATATTGCACTTTGTGATTTGGAAAGGGGAACACCATTAAGCTTTGAAGTTGTAGGAGGAAGCCTGTATTGAATAATTTAAAAATTATTTATTTAACAAATAATTTTAATTCGTTAGAGTTGGCAGAGTGGCTTAAAAAATATGGAACAGTTATAGATATAAGAGACAGATTAACACTTGAGATGGTTAAGGTTGAAAAACCAGATTTTATAATAAGCTACAATTATGGTTTCATAATTACAAAAGATATAATAGATTATATGGACGGAAAAATATATAATCTACATATTTCATATCTGCCATGGAATAGAGGAGCTTCACCGAATTTTTGGAGTTTTATTGATGATACACCGAAAGGGGTCACAATTCATCAGGTAGATTATGGTTTGGATACAGGCAAAATACTATTTCAAAAAAAATGTTTTTTTGATGAAACTAAAGAAACGTTTATGAGTACATATAATACTTTGCAAAGAGAGATAATAAATCTTTTTAAAGAAAACTGGGAGAATATAATAAATCAATCATATATACTTAAAGAGCAGTTAGGGGGTGGAAGTTACCATAAAGTTAATGACTTGAAAGAGATAGAGAAAAAATGTCCATTTGTGTGGACTGATAATATAGATCAATATAAAAAGCGATATAATAATTGTGTAGGAAAAAACTAGTATGATAGCAATTAGAGTAGATATGAATAATATAATTGCAACGGGACATGTTATGAGATGCATTGCAATTGCAGAAGCGATTCGGATGCAAGGTGAAAATGTTATATTTATAATTGCGGATAATCATGCAATTGATATTTTAAACAAAAATAACTTAAAGTATATAATATTACATACTGAATGGAATAAAATGGAAGCGGAGCTTTCCACACTTATAAGTGTTATCCGAGAATATAATATAACTAAAATGTTGATAGATAGTTATCAGGTTACTTATAAGTATTTAGAGGAATTAAGTAAATGGGTCCATACGATATATATTGATGATTTGGGCGCATTTGATTATCCGGTGAATACAGTGGTTTGTTATGCAAATTATTGGGAAAAACTGGGATATAGTCATAGTAGTTTGAAACCCAGATATTTACTGGGAATACAATATGTACCTTTGAGGAAAGAGTTTTGGAATACAAAACCTAAAGTGATATCTGAAAATGCGAAAAAACTTTTGATATTGACAGGGGGAAGTGATCCATATAATATTTCTCAAAAAATATTGGAGGCTTTAGATAGAAGATACTACCAAAAAATAGATGTTATATGTGGAAAATATAATGTATATTATGATGAATTAATTCAAATATATGGAAACGAAAAAAATATAAAATTCCATAGAAATGTTAATGATTTAGAAAAATATATGATGGAGACGGATTTGGCAATTTCAGCAGGTGGAACAACGTTATATGAGCTATGTGCATGTGGAACACCTACATTATCATATACTTTTGTTGATAATCAAATTGATAATGCAATACAATTTGATGAAGAGGGAATTATAAAATATGTAGGCGATATACGAACGACAGATATTGTTAAGAATATGAAAAAGTACATCCATAAAATTATGGATGATGCACAAAAAAGATATGATATTTCTAAGCTCATGAGAATGAAAATTGATGGAAGAGGAGCCGAAAGATTGGCGAAAGCACTGATTGATATTTAGAAAGTAAAGATAGAATATGAATACTAAAATAGAGAATTTGATTGAAAAAGGTGAATATGATAATTTGTTAGAACAAATACAGGTATATGAAAATGTTTGTAATGATGCTGACATTAATACATATAAGTTTATGTATTATTATGCTATTGGAGAATATCAGAGGGGATTAATTTATGCAAAAAAAGCAGTTGTTATGCAACCATATATAGCAGACGTGCATTATAATTGTGGATACGCTTACGAATTAAATGGATATTTGTATGAGGCATATGAGCAATACATAATAACATCTGAAATAATATCTGCAGGTAATAAAAGTAGTGTTGAATTGGAGGTTGTAATTGAAAATGCTCAAACAGTATTAAAAAGAATATTAGAAAGTGTTGAGAACAATGATTTTGTAAATGATATTCAAAATCATAATTGGTTACAATATATTGTAAATAAAAATAAATATAAGTTCGGAATTAGATGTCCTGAATTTCATTCAGGAAGTGATATAATTGGTTCAGAATATTATGATTATCCGTTTTTAAATAGAATGTACATTGGAGTTACAGGATTAAGAAGTATGTTTAATTTACATTGCGGAGTTTTAAAATCGGATACAATTAATGAGAAGGCTGAATTACAAAGGGTTGATGAATCAAGAAAACGTATATGTGTTGAATGTAATACAGATAGTTTTGTACCAATAATAATGTCTAATAAGGGAAAACTGATTTTTAATACAAATGGTGAAAAGAAAGAAGTTATTTATAGTTCACCATATCATTATGTTAACTACAGAACGCCTAAAGGAAAATTTATAATATCATCAGAAAATGAATTTAGGATAGGAGAGTTAGTTCCAATAATTCATGATGAAAATAGAAAGAAATTGGTGCTTAACATCTTTGTAGATGGATTGTCGCAAACGGTATTAGAAAATGATTTTGAAAAACTAATGCCTCATACATATAGATTTTTTAAAAATGGAATTCAATGTACTAATGCGCATACAGCAGGAGATTGGACGTTTCCATCTATTGCTTCAATTACAACAGGGCAAACATTGGCAAGACACAAAATGTTACATTCAAAAATATTAAGGAAGATAGATGAGGAAACACCTATTTTGTTTGAATATTTTAAAAATGCAGGATACAATACAACAAAAATTGGTGGAAATTGGAGAATTGCACCTAATTATGGATATGCAAGGGGAATGAATCGAGTAAAATATCAACATATGTACGCAGGATATTCGGTTGAGCAGGTTGTTGCGGATGTTGAAGAGCAAATACATTGTATGGCTGATACAGATCAGTTTATATGGATGGAGATTGGTGAATTACATCTTATTGCAGATGAAATTAATATGGCACCATTGCAATCGGAATTAATGGTGTGGGAAAACGAAGAATATAGTGGGAAAGTAAATTCGGTAAAGCAAAAATATGATGAAACAAAGATAAAGTATTATAAAAAGCAGATAGAGTATATTGATAGACGATTGGCAAGTTTATATCAGTATATAGAGGATAATTATAAAGATGAAGAGGTTGTGGTAAGTCTATTTGCAGATCATGGACAGGGATATTTAGTTAAGCCGGAAGAGGACTTCTTATGCTATGAGAGAAGTAATATAGCATTTATGTTTAGGGGCGGAAACATAACTGGAAAGTCAAAGGAAATTATTTCTTCTTGCGATTATTCAGGAATTATGTGTAAGTTGGCAGGAATAGATTATGATTATTCTAAGACAGATGCATTTTTACCTGTTACGTTTGGTGGTTCAAAAGAGAGAGAATTTTGCGTGACTGAAAGTATACATGTAGGTGATCCATATGAGATTTTATTGAATGGAAAAGACTTTAAATTTTATTTAAAAGGGAAAGAAAATGTTACATCAGAGTGTAGGGTCCCATTAGATGAGTTTGAGACGAGATTATTAGGTTCAGATGGGAATGAAATTAATGATAATGATAGGATAAAACGTTATACAAAGTGGTGTCTAGAGCATATAAGCTCATGTAGAATATTTAATAATTAGTAGAAGAAACAAAGGAGTGCATTTTGGAAAAAGGAATTTTATATTGGATTACAGGATTATCGGGTGCGGGTAAAACAACAATAGGAAATGCTCTTTATTATGAATTACGTGAAACAAAGGACAATATTGTAATTTTGGATGGAGATATTTTGAAGAAGTTGGTTGGAGATTCTTTGGGATACACAAAGGAGGATCGTAAGAAGAGAGCTTATTATTATTCTAATTTGTGTAAAACATTGACTGATCAAGGAATTTCAGTTGTAATATGTACGATTGCAATGTATGATGAGGTACGTGAGTGGAACCGTAATAATATAGAAAAATATATTGAAGTTTTTTTGAAAGTAAAAAAAGAAACACTGATAAAAAGAGACACAAAAGGATTATACTCAGCTCAGGCATTAGGAAAAGTGAACAATATTGTTGGAATTGATCAAGATGTTGAGTTTCCAAAAAATCCGGATATTATTATTGAAAATGACGGATTAATTCCAGTAGTGGAAATAGTAAGAAAAATTGTGAATTATTCTCCAAAGATAAGAGATTCATTTGATAGGGATACAGAATATTGGAATTCATATTACAGTAATGACTTAACAGAGTTACAAAGGCCAAGTTACTTTGCACTTTTTGTAAAGGAGTATATAAAGTCTGGAAAGAACATAATGGATATTGGTTGTGGAAATGGAAGAGATAGTTTGTTATTTGCTAAAATGGGACTTAAGGTTGTGGGAGTAGATGCCTCAAAGATAGCCATTGACAGATTAAATTCTGTTCAGCATGAAAATATGCCTATGTTTGTATGTGATGATTTTGTAACATGTAAAGCTTTATATCAAGCACAATATGATTATTTTTATAGTAGATGGACGATGCATGCGATATCTGAAAGGCAAGAAGATGAACTATTACGTAATATATCAAGTTCTATAAAAAAGGATGGGTTATTGTTTATAGAAGCAAGAAGTATTCATGATGATTTGTATGGTGTGGGCGAAAGGATTTCAGAGAATGAATACATATATAATGATCATTATCGTAGGTTCATGGATAAAAAAATATTTATAAGTAAATTAAAAAAATTGGGGTATGAAATAGTTTTTGAAGTTGAAGGAAATACATTGTCAAAGACCAAAAAATCAGATCCGACCTTGATAAGGATTGTAGCAAAGTATATAGGATAATTATTTTATATTCGGGAAAAAGGGAATTTATAATGAAAGAGAAAAATAGAATAAAATTGATTTGTGTTATAATTACAGCATCAACTAGTGTTGCCAGTGCATTTGTAGGGGGAAAAAAAGAACATATTACTATAAATAACAACATCAAATCCGCTACAAGTGATGTAAACAATGTGGATGATTTGATAAAAAAATATGAAAATGCTATGGAAAGCAATTCTAAATTAGCAGAACAAAATAAAAATTTAAAAGAAGAAAATGATAATCTGCAATCTGATATATCTGATTCTATAACGGCTGAAGTGAAATCACCAAGTATTATTGTTGATGGGATGAAATCGAGTCAAAATTGGAATAAATCCATTGCAATAGTTAATAATTCCAATTACTATTCAGAAAATTTACTGAATAGCTTGGTTGAAGGAAAATTTTCTTATGATATTAGCCAAAATAGTTTATTTTACAACGAAGAAGACCAGATGATTAATAAGGTAACCAAGATTAATGCATTATCAACAAATGTTATATATGAAGGTATAGGATACGATGTTGTAAAATCCTCTGACGGAAAAGAGATATTAATGGGAAGTCAGTCATACACGGAAGGATTGGTTGTTTGGGATGACGAATCTCTCTTTGGAGGAGGCAATGGATATGCATTATTTGATTTGCAAGGAAAGTATTCTAAACTAGAATTTGATGTAGGTAGAACAAATGAGTATGAAAAGGAAAATGTAGAATTAAAAGTATATTTAGATGGTGAATGTAGAGAGATATATCAATTGGATGCAGAAACTCCACCTAAGCATTTTGAAGTTACATTAAATTATGCTAATAGCATGAAATTAGAAATAAGTGGAGGAACTAGAGTTAAGTATGGTTTTGTTAACATGATTTTATATTACTGATTATGGTATGTTAACATATGAGACTTTTAGCAAATATAAAAAAAGTTGAAAATACTAAACCGCATTAAACAAACATAAAAAGATTTGTCTAACTTAAAATGGTTTGCGATGTAACTATAAATTAGTATTATATGTAGCTATAATCATATTTAATAAATTGCAGAGTAAATAAAGAAAAGAGTGAAATTATGATACCATACGGAAAACAAACAATAGAACAAGATGACATTCAGGCAGTTGTAGATGTCCTCAAATCAGATTTTCTTACAACAGGACCAAAAATTGCAGAATTTGAGCAGACGGTGGCTGATTATGTTGGAGCTAAATATGCAGTTGCCATTTCAAACGGCACATCTGCTCTTCATGCAGCTTGCTTTGCGGCAGGGATTGGACCGGGAGATGAGGTTATTACCACACCGCTTACGTTTGCGGCATCTGCAAACTGTGTACTGTATTGTGGCGGTACGCCTGTATTTGCTGATGTTGATCCGAAGACCTACAATATAGACCCGGAGGATATTCGAAGAAAGATTACTGACAGGACAAAGGCAATCATAGCTGTTCATTTAGCTGGTCAGCCTTGTGATATGGATGCTATACACAGCATTGCGCGTGAGTATGGACTTATTGTAATCGAGGACGGAGCGCATGCACTTGGCTCTGTTTACAAGGGCAAGAAGGTAGGTAGTATGTCTGATATGACTACATTCAGCTTCCATCCGGTGAAGCCGATTACCACAGGCGAGGGTGGTATGATAGTCACTGACAATGAGGACTTTTATAAAAAGATGGTTCTTTTCCGCAGTCATGGCATTACAAGAGATGATTCTATGATGACAAGGAATGATGGACCGTGGTTTTATCAGCAGTTTGATTTGGGCTACAATTACAGGATAACTGATATCCAGTGTGCCTTAGGCTGTAGTCAGATGAAGAAGCTGGACAGATTTTTAGCACGCCGAAAGGAAATTGTTGCACGTTATAATGAGGCCTTTGCGGATTGTGACAATATTATCACACCTTATCAGCTTTCGGATACGGAAAGTGGTTGGCATCTGTACATAGTTCAGGTGAAAAATTGTGATAGAAGACAGGTTTTTGAGAACATGCGTGAAAAGGGAATCGGAGTGAATGTACATTATATTCCTGTTTATATGCATCCGTATTATCAGGAGCATGGATATGAGAATGTGCATTGTGCTAATGCGGAGGAGATTTATTCTCATATTATTAGTCTGCCTTTGTATCCGGGATTGACATCTGAGCAGCAGGATTATGTTATTGATACCTTGAAGAGTTTGTGCGAGGAGTAGAATGATGGATATAAAGTTATTCTATAATAATCAGCAGAGTATTAAGCTTTCCTATGAGATAGCCGAGAGCTTCAGAAAACAGAATTTCTACATTGCAACAAGCAAGCTGACAAAACTGCTTGGAAATTTAGATACTGTTGCCGGATATATATTTTCACAGGAAGATTTTAAGGAGCTGGCAGATGAGCTGCAGCTTATTTTGCCGGCATTACTTGCCGCACAGGACAATTGCGATTATTTTTTACAGGCGGATATTATAGAAGGTGATTTGCTGCCTTTATTGCAGAAGATTCAGATTGCTTTTCAGGAACGTGACTTGGTTCAGGTTCCTGATTTTTTTGAGCAAAATATGAACTCTCTGAAAGATTATGACTTTGGTTTGTATAAGCTGTTGAATAAAGAAAATTTGATTGAGGAAAAGAACTATCTGTTGTCTGATAAGCTTACATTAAGTCTGGCAATTAACGGACAGCCTACCGCTCAGGCTTTTGCAAATGGACAGTCGTTTTATCTCCACAGCACTGTTAATCCTGAGAGGGAAGCAAGTCTTTTGGCAGATAGTTTAAAGCAGGCAGAGGAGTATATGGTTTTTGGAATGGAGCTTGGATACCATGTGCTGGAGCTTTTGAACAGACATCAGTCAGCAAGTGTGTGTGTATTTGAGAGCAATATCTATTTGCTTCATATGGCATTTACATATATTGACTGGACAACGTATATTGCAAACGGCAGGATACGAGTGGTTTATAACGATGACCTGAAGCAGCTTGTCAGCGAGCTTAGCGGGCGGTTTGCAGAAATGAAAAATGCGGAGTTATTAGTACATTATCCTGCTATCAAAATGATTGAAGACGCACAAACCAGACAGTTGCTTGAAGATTTCTTTGTTACAACGAGCAGCATGAGAGAACAAGGTGGTTTGCTTGATTCTAACTTTGAGGTGATTTCCAAATTGAATTTACCGGAGTGTGGTGAATTGAAAGATATATTCAAAGATAAAGCAGTGGTGATAGTGGGAGCAGGGCCATCGGTTGATTCACAGTTGACTTCAATAAAAAAAGGTAGAGATAAAATAACCGTATTTGCTACAGGTCATATCACAAGAAAGCTTGTCAATGAAGGAATTGTTCCGGATGCAGTTATCATAACAGATTCGCAGCCGCTTATGTATAAACAAATTGATGGAGTGAACCTGAAGAATATTCCTATGATTCTCCTTTCAACGGCTTCATCATCAGTAATTGATTATTATAATGGTCCAATCTATGTGGCATATCAAAGTGGATATATTCACGCAGAGATAAAAGCAGAAGAGATTGGTGCAACACTTTTTGAGACAGGTGGTTCCGTGACCACAACGGCATTGGACATTGCTCTGCGTTTTGGAGCAAGAAAAATTATTTTCGTGGGTGTTGATTTAGCCTATACTGGCGGTTATTCTCATGCTTCGGGCGAGGGACGCAGGATAGAGAATACAGATGGATTGCGTCAGGTTAGAAGCAATACAGGGGATATGGTTTATACCAGCAAGAATCTGGATATTTATAGGAAGTGGATAGAGAGAAGGCTTGAAGGAGTTAGGGATACAGAAGTTTATAATACAGGAGATGGAGCTGAGATTAAGGGAACTGTTTTGGTGAAGGACTTTATGAGCTTGAGATTGTGATGGAAAAAGGCTGGATGTATCCGGGAGAAATATTGCTCAATATGTCTGAAAAGGAGAAATGTAAAAACCTAGATATGGTGTAAGTAATAAATATTTTAATATCAGATTTTAAATAATGAAGAAAACTCAAAAGTATATTGATTTTTAAAATAAGATGCTATAAACTATTTATATATAGTACTAAAGTAATGTGGAGTTGGACTCTATTGGGATTAGAAAAATTTTTGTATTTAAGAAAGGATGAGAAAAACTATGAAAAGAAAGTTACTTGCAATAATATTGGTTACACAAATGATTACGGTATTGGATCCTGCTATGGGTGATACCACAGGTATTGTATGTCAGGAAAAAGTATATGCACAAACCGTTGCAGATTCGTATAATAATGGTAAAATATCGAAGGACTTTTCGACATATGCCAGTACAAAGGAGACACCTGAATCTGATTTTGAGTGGAGAGGAAACACAATAAAAAAGTATATTGGAGATGATGAGGATGTTATAATTCCCCAAAGAGCCGTGGCCATTGGGAATCAAGCTTTTTCTAATTGTGATTCATTAAAATCAGTTGTACTTCCTGATAGTGTAAGAAGCATAGGGGAATATGCTTTTAATGGTTGTAGTTCACTAAGTAATATCAATATGCCGAAAAGCCTTGCAACAATAGAAGACGGTGCATTTGAAAACTGCGAATCGTTAACAAAAATAGTAATACCATCCAATGTAAGAAAAATTGGAACTAATGCATTTTGTAATTGTACAGGACTTACATATTTTGAGATATCGAGTAATGTTTTAAATGATACAGGAACAGGATTTTTGGTAAACTGTATAAATCTTTTGGAGGTAAAGTTGACCGGAAAGCTAAAATCAATTCCTGAATACATGTTTGTGGGAGCAGATTCGCTTGAAAAAGTGAATATACCTTCTACGGTAAAAAAGATTAGTAATGCTGCATTTAGTGGATGTAGAGGATTAAGAAACATTACAATTCCAAATGGTGTGGTATTAGTCGAAGCTAATGCTTTTAGAGATTGTGATTCATTGACGAGCATTAATATTCCGGCATCTGTTGAATCAATAGGAGACAGTTCATTTGCAGAGTGCGATTTGTTAGAAAAAGTAATCGTAAATAATTCTACAATGAAAATATCAGCCACTGCAATGTCTTATGATCCATTACTTATTATAAGATGTCACAAGAATTCTAATGCGCATAAATATGCCTTGGAAAACGGAATCAAATGCGATCCTACACTTGGTAATGGTTCTGGGAATACGGTAAAGGTTAACAATGTTAATGGTCTTAAGATTGGCGGACGTGCATCGAATGCACTTCGTTTGAATTGGAATAGTGATAGCAAAGTAAAGGGGCATATAGTTGAGCAGTATAAGGGTGGCAAATGGGTCAGAATTGCAAGATTGGGGGATAATAAAACAAATACTTATCGCATTTCAAACTTATCATCTTCAAGTATATATAAATTTCGCGTGAAAAGTTTCAAGTTTTCAGGTAAGCAAGCAGTTTATGGCAAGTATGCATATATAAATGGAAAAACTTGTCCAAGCAATGTTGCTAAACTCAAGATTGGTGGAACTGCAAAGAATGCACTTAGACTGAATTGGAATAAAAACATTGGTGCAAGCGGTTATATTATTGAGCAATATAATGGTAAGCAATGGGTAAGAATTAAAAAAATTACTTCCAATAAGAAAACGACATTCAGGGTTGAAAAATTAACATCTAAAAAGAAATATAAATTTAGGGTAAAAGCATATTCGTTTGATGGAAATACACCTGTTTATAGCGGGTACAGCTATATAAACGGCAATACAAGATAGAAATTTTGAAAATATTTTGATTAAATTTTCTGTAATGTTAGAAAAGTATTATGTGCTCACTATGATGAGATGAAGACAATGAATGATATGACAGATGAATCATTAATTATTGAATCTTTAATGAAGCAACTGGCAGAGAAAAGTTAAAATTGAATTAATTGTATTTTGCAATAAAGTTCGCTGTACTAAAATTAGATTTTATATAGCGGACTTTATTATATAGACAATACAGGGGGAATTGTCTGGTACAATTTTTTAAGTCACTCTCTCAGATGATAATTCAGGATCGGTAAATAAATCATCTGAGGATAAGCCATATAATGTCGTATATATTGTAGGTGTTTTTGATTTATTTCATATTAGTCATCTCAATATGTTTAAGAGAGCAACTGAGCTTAAGAGAGCTATTGAGGGCAGGATAAATGGTTAATATATCAGAATTCATATTTTAATCACATCAATCTAAAACTTTATCAGTAAGAATAACCATATAGGAGACAGCATGAGAATTTTATTATACGATTGGAGCCAAAACAGCACATATATCAATAGACAGGATGTTCATGATGTTTTTAGACAGCTTGGAATTGAGTTTGACAGTGTCCTGTTTGATTTTAAAAAACAGGATATTGCTGAGCTTGAAAACTTCTTTAGGGGGATATCGGCGGATAAGTATGATTTCTGCTTTTCCATTAATTATTTTCCTGAGATATCAATGCTGTGTAATGCAAATAATATTAAGTACATTTCCTGGGGCTATGACTGTCCTTTTAATGTGCGTGACATTGAGAAAACACTTGGAAATCCTTGCAACTATGTGTTTTGTTTTGACCGAATCCAGGCACAGGCGTATAGGAATCAGGGGTTCGATACTGTTTATCATTTACCGCTTGGTATCAATGCAAAGCGGTATGAAAATATAAGACTGTCATCTGAGCAGAGTTCAAAATATGGTTCTCAGGTCAGCTTTATAGGCAGTTTGTATGAGGGACAGTATCCGGCCATCACAGAGATTTCCACAGATTATGCAAAGGGCTATATGGATGCAGTTATTAATTCGCAGCTACAGTTATATGGAGCTTATATTTTGAATGATGTTATAGACAAGCGTTTTGTGGAATCTATGAATAAGCACTTTAAGGAACTTCAGCCTGATACAAAATTTCAGCTTGATAAGGCAGCTCTGGTGCATGTCCTTGATCAGGAAACAAGCCGCAGGGAGCGTTTGCTGCTTTTAAATTTGCTTGGAAGCAGATTTGATACAAAGCTTTATTCAAGACAGGATTATTCTGTTTTACGGGGAGTGCAGTGTATGGGACCGGTTGATTATTATAGAGAGATGCCATATGTTTTTGCAGCGTCAGATATCAATCTGAATATTAGTGTCAAGGGCATTCAGTCAGGTGTTCCACAGAGAGCATTTGATATTTTGGCAAGTGGTGGTTTTTTACTCTCCAATTATCAGCAGGAGCTAGTGGAACTCTTTTCTTATGGGGAAGAAATGGTTGTGTATGAGAGTCTGGAGGATGCTGTTGAAAAGTGCAATTTTTATCTCAGCAATCAGGAATTGAGAGGCAAAATTGCGAGGAAAGGCAGGGAGCGTGTCCTGACAGAGCATAATATGGTTGATAAAATCAGATATATGATGGATGTTGCGGAGGTTTAATATAGTTATTTTCATTGATTATGTAAAACCGGCAAGCTATCAGCGAACAAAAATATAATAATCTTGATTTAATAAGATATATATGGTATAGTTTGTATAGAACAAATGTTTGCAACGTGCGCGTGCGTAAATGGAGGTATGTAAATGGTATTTGTAAATAAAGAATGGGAAGAGTCAGATGGAATAGTAGTGTACAGTAATTACCATAGATATTGGCAAAATAGAGAAATGCGGATAAAAAATCCTTATTTTGATGTATTTAGTGGTAAAATCCTCGATTTAAAAGAAGGCAAACCGGAAGCTGTAAAGTATTTTTATAATTTATTGAATGAAGAGATTTGTGATGGGGTTACAATATGTGTGGTTCCATCAAGTGATTCGACTAAAACAGAATCTGGTATAGGTATGTTGGGTGAGATGCTTGCAGTTAATGGAAGAGTAGATAAGGTATATTATTTAAAAAGGACAAAGTCTATTGATAAACTGGCGTTGGGAGGTAATCGTGATAAAGATGTTCATATGAAAACAATATCTGTAGTTCAAGATATTGATATTTCGGGTGATATTGTACTTCTTATGGATGATGTGACAACGACAGGGAATTCCTTATATGCGTGTAAGGAGATTCTGCTGGAGCAAGGGGCTAAGACAGTGAAAATGTTTGCGCTTGGAAAGGCTGTGTAATGAAGGACATACATTATTGTTTAAAGGATGATGTTAAATATCCAACTGTATTGAAGAATATAAAAGGTGCACCAGATATTATTTATTATAAGGGAAATATTGAAATAGCGACTGAATATAAGAATGTCGCTGTTATAGGAAGCAGAAAATGTTCTGCTCGTGGTATGCAATTAGCATATGATACAGCAAAATACCTGGCAGGAAGACGAATTAACGTGGTTAATGGCTTAGCATTAGGATGCGATTCTGCTGCAATAAGGGGAGCTTTAGACAATAATGGAAAATGTATAGTGTGGTTACCATGTGGATTAGATAATATTCAACCCAAGAGTAATAGAAAGCTTGCAGATGAGATTGTGGATAAGGGGGGATGTCTTGTAAGTGAATATCCGGAAGGAACTGAGCTGAGAAAATATAATTATGTTGAGAGAGATAGGCTGCAGAGTGGAATAAGTCAGGGTGTAATTGTAATAGAGGCAGATAGAAATAGCGGGACAATGCACACAGCAGATTTTGCTATTCGTCAATATAAACATTTGGCATGTTACTATTACAAGATGTTGGAAAATTCTACAGGCAATAAATATTTGGAAGAAAATAAGGAGACTATAGTTTTAAAACAATTATCTAATCTTGAAGAATTTGCTGATAATATAATTAATGAGGAGCAATATGAGCAGATGACGCTACATTTTTAGTAAAAGAAACATATTGTGCGCAGCTCATCCATAGAATAACACGCATAAAACCGGCAAGCTATCAGCGAACACTAATTATTCTTGCCATCCTAAAGCCACAAATAGTATAATAAAAATAAATCAGCAATGATTATCTGCGTTGAGATATATGGGAGGCGGGAGTGTGCAGCAGCATATCAGTATACTGAACTGTTTTTTTCAATGAAATATGAAGGTAAAAGTGTCCTTATTGAAGGGCAGAGGGGATAATTATGGAAGCATTAATGAAGTGGAGGACAAACAATGGGCATATATCTGAATCCGGGAAATGATGAATATAAAAAAGCGGTCAATTCAGAAATTTATGTTGATAAAACGGGATTAATTGCTTTTACTAATCGAATTTTAAATACGGAGCAGCGGAATATTTGTGTCAGCCGTCCTCGCCGTTTTGGTAAATCTATGGCTGCCAATATGCTTGTCGCGTATTATAATAAGAATTGCGATTCCAAAGAGTTATTTTGTGGATTAAATATTGCAGATGATGAATCATTTGAAAGGCATATTAATAAATATAATGTGATTCATATCAATATGATAGATATAATTAGCAGAGTCAGTTCAATGGATGAAATGATAGATTATCTTCAAAGACGTATACTATGGGATATAAAAAAAGAGTATGCAGATTTGGATTGCTTTGATTGGAATGATTTGGTGGAAGTTATGTCTACCATATATAGTGAAAAGAAGCAGTCATTTATAATCATAATTGATGAATGGGATTGTATTTTCAGAAAATTTCCGGATGATTATGATGAGCAGAAGAAGTATCTTGATTTTTTGAGATTTTTTATAAAGGGAAAGTCATATGTGGCGTTAGCATATATGACAGGTATCCTGCCAATCAAGAAGTATGGAGATCATTCGGCTCTAAATATGTTTGATGAGTATTCCATGACCAATCAGCGCGAGCTTGCGGAGTTTACCGGTTTTACAGGCGAGGAGGTGCAGAAGCTCTGTGTGCAATATGATATGTCGTTTGACAATATGAAGCAGTGGTATGACGGATATGATTTAAAGGGTGTTCAGGTTTACAATCCGCGTTCTGTTGTTATGTCACTTTTAGGGCACGATTTTGATAGCTATTGGACAAAGACGGAGACCTATGAAGCTCTGAAAAAATATATACAGCTTGACATGTATAATCTCAAGGAATTGGTCACAAGGCTTATTGCAGGGGAAAGTGTTCCTGTCAATCCAAATAAATTCCAAAATGATATGACGACTCTTGAGAGTGCAGATGATGTTTTGACTCTTCTTGTTCATTTGGGGTATCTCACATATGATTTCTACAATGAGACTGTTTCTATTCCAAATCAGGAGGTGCAGAAGGAGTTTATTAATTGCATAGAGGATGGTGGTTGGGAGCCGGTGATGGATGCAATCAGAAGCTCAGATAAATTGCTTGATGCTACATTGAATGGCGATGAAAAAATAGTAGCATCTATGATAGAGCACGCACATCAGGAGAATGCTTCAATACTCAAATATAATGATGAAAATGCTTTGGCATGTGTGGTATCACTGGCATATTATTCAGCAAAAAAAGATTATTTGATATACCGTGAGCTTGCCGGTGGAAAGGGCTATGCAGATATGGTGTTTGTGCCTAGAAATGGAGTAAATAAATCTGCAATAGTGGTTGAATTAAAGTATAATAAAACGGCAGATGCGGCGATAGAGCAGATAAAAGATAGACAATATGTTGAAGGTCTTAAGGCTTATAAAGGCGAGGTTTTGCTTGTTGGCATTAATTATAATGCAGATAGTGATTCAGTCAATTATAAAAAACATGAGTGCATAATAGAGAAAATCAGAATTCAGTAAGATATTGGAGAGATGATGTCGGCAGGCTTATAAGATATACCATGTTGTTGCATAAGTATTGTATGGCATATGCTTTTATTAAAGACCAGCATAATCAAAAACCACCGCAGAATTTAACGCTCTAACTAAGCTAAATTCTGCGGTGGTTTCTTTTATACCTATCTGTTTACAATGCTTACTGTCCGGCTATACGGAAGCTGCTCTTGCAGTTGCAAGTCTTTTGAACTGTGGAGCAATCTGCGCCACCACGATAACCTTGACAAGATCAAGTCCGATAAATGGTACAAAGCCGGCTAAAAATGCAGCCTGTAATGTCATATGAGAGCTGAACATGAGCCAGAGAGAGCCGATTGCGTCAACGAGTACTGCTGACAAAATAGCCACGATGGTGTAGCGGATGCGGTTGTAGTTCTTGCCACGGCAGAGTGGAAGGAGAACTGCAATAAGCAAAAATGAGAAGTTGAATCCGCCGAATGGTCCGAAAAGATATGCAACTCCGGCATTTCCACCGATAAAAATCGGAATTCCGACCATACCGAGAAGCATCCATACAAGTACAATAAGGAAGGACTGGCTTACTGAAAAGACCATTCCAATAAGTGTTACCACAAAGTTGAGCAGTGTGATGTGGGAGCCGTTTGGAAGCGGGATGCTTATATAAGCCGATATGCAGAGTATTGCTGTAAACATTGCCATCATTACGAGTGAATGTACATTAAAAGTTGATTTTGTGTTCATTTTCATTACCTCATTTTGTTGTTTTATTTTTAATTCTCAATTAGTATAGCCAAGTGTTAACCTAATGTCAACCATAAATAATGATAAGGTTAACAATTAACTCTGGAATAGCATTGACTACACATATGAAGCAGTCTATAATTCTAAGAATGGACATGGGAAATTCAAAAAGAACAGAAAAATTAAGACGACAATACAGAAATATATTGCGCAGATTTTCAAATGCCGGCAACTATGATGGTTATTTTATAGGTAAGGTATCCCTGGAGTTTAATATGGCTGCAGATGCCGGAAAAATGAGTGAAAATCAGGCGCATATCATAAAAAGCAGGGAAAATTACGCTGAGCTTGCTGCGGGCGGGGACTTCGCTGACGGATATCTGAGTATACACATGTATCTGATGAAGCCTGTAAGCAAAGCCACGGCTCAAAGTAATTCCGGAGTTCAAAACAAATTCGCTACAGTAAACGAATACACACAGGATATGATATTTTCTAAATCTGAAATCCTCTCCTTTGTTAGCGATACAGGGGATTTTAACCCGATTCATCAAGGAGAGCATCCGGTCGTGCCGGGGCTTTTGATTATGGAGAAAATTATTCTGGATTTAATGCATTCGTTTATAATCAGATTCAGGACACCGTTGTATGCCGATGAGCCCGTCAGGCTTGTGCCGCATAAAGCCTCAGGGCGCATGGATGGATACAAATGCAGTGACGGCGTAGAGTTATTCAGTTGTAAATATTAGTTTGTCGTAATTTTAAGAAGCTATAGAGGAAAAATATGAGCAGAGTATACATAATTGATGGAAAAAGAAGCTATATTGGTGTCGAAAATGGTATGTACAGACATGTTCCGGCGGAGGTTATCGGAGCAAAAGTGCTGAAGGAGCTGCTTTTTCAGCATGATATAAATGATGTGGAGGCGGTCATAGCGGGTAATGCTGTAGGTGCAGGGGGAAATATTGCGCGGCTTATGCTGCTGGAAGCGGGGCTGAGTGAGACGGTTCCTGCAATGACGGTTGATTTACAGTGCGCGAGTGCGCTTGCTGCGATGGATATAGCGGCGTCAAAAATTGCCGGCGGACGGGCGAATCTGCTCATTGCAGGCGGCTTCGAGAGCAGCTCCACCGCGCCGGTCCGCTCAAACAATCCAAATCATCCGGATTTTGTGGCAGACGGTGATAATTCTTACAAGGTGGCCAAGTTTTCTCCGGGAAAAAGAGAGGATATGGCAATGCTTGAGGGAGCGGAGAGGACTGCAGTCGCAGAGCATATTAGGCGTGAGGACCTGAATAAATGGGTGCTTCGCAGTCATTCCTTTGCGGTGAAGGCAAGAGCTGATGGCGTTTTAAACGATGTTATAGTGCAGGTGGCGGATGGCGCAGACCGTGATGAAGGAATCAGGAACAGAATGAGTGAGCGTCTGCTGGCAAAGGTGCCGGTTTTACTGCCGAAGGGACAGGTGCTTACGGTTGCCAATACATGTCTGACCAATGATGGTGCAGCGTTTGTTGCGCTGGCTTCAGAGCAGTACGTTTCAGCGCATTGTATCAGGCCGCTGGCGGAGCTTGTGGACGTGGTTATGACAGGCGGAGATCCTCTGATGAGTCCTAAAACCGCTGTGCTTGCCATTGAAAGGCTTTTGAAAAAACACAATATGACATCGGAGGATATAGATGTTTTTGAGTGCAATGAAGCTTTTGCGGTAATTGATGAGCTTTTTATGAGAGCTTATCCTGATGCAGTGGACAGATATAATATTTTTGGTGGGGCGCTGGCGTACGGGCATCCGTACGGTGCATCCGGCGGGATTATCACGCTGCATGCGGTGAAGGCGCTTGAAAAGACAAAGGGCGAGTACGCGGTGGTGAGTGTTGCGGCAGCCGGTGGAATAGGCACAGCGATGCTTATCAGATATTGCAGATAAAGTGTAGGATACATTATAGAATGCGATATGTATTAGAAAGTGCAGGATACATATGGAATGTGATATGTATTAGAAAGTGCAGGATACATTATAGAATACGATATATATTACAGTGTGTGATATGTTAGAGAGAAAAAAAATGGATTATTTAGAGATGATGAGGCAGCAGCCTGAGGACAAAGAGGCTCTTGTTATAAATGGCGAAAGCTACACGTACAAAGAGATTGTGAGCATGGCGGAGGAGTTTGGGCGTACGCTGCCGCAGACGTACAAAAAGAAAATATATATAATACGGGAGAAAACTATTTTAAGGCAGTTGATTAGTTTTATCGGCTGCATGGGAACCGGTTGGATTCCGCTTATTGTTCCATATGATTCGAAGGACAGCATTGCACAGCTTGCAAAGAGTATCGAAATCCCGCAAAAGGCAATTATGGCGGTGGCGACATCGGGCTCAACCGGTGTTCCGAAGATACTTTTCAGATCCTACGAAAGCTGGGCTGGATTTTTTGATGAGCAGAATAAAATCTTTGGAATTACAGAAAAAAGCAGGCTGTTTGCACATGGAAGCCTTGCATTTACCGGAAATCTGAATCTTTATATGGCGCAGTTTTATGCCGGGGCGACCATGGTTGCGGAGGATGATTTTGCGCCGCAGCAATGGGCTGAGAGGATTGTTAGCGAAAATGTCAATGCCATATATCTGATTCCGGTCAAATTGCTGTTGCTTCCACGTGTGATAAATAGAAGCTGTGGGCAGGTTAGAACCATTCTGGCTGGCTCACAGAGCCTTGGAAGGCAGGATGCGCAGAGCCTGAAGACTGTTTTTCCGAATGTGCGCATTGTGCTTTACTATGGGGCAAGCGAGCTGAATTATATTACATATGTGACGGATGAGGCCATGACCGGCAAAAGAAATCTGATTGGACGGCCGTTTCCGGGAGTTTCAGTTGAGATTAAAGATGGAGAAATCTTTGTGGATACACCATGGCATGTCGAGGGTATAGATATGCCGTTTTCCCTGAAAGATATGGGGTATATGGATGAGTCGGGCAATTTTTATTTTGAAGGGCGCAGTGATGATATTGTAAATATACGTGGGCGCAAGGTATCTCTGCTCAAGATTCAGAACAGGCTGGAGCAGCTGGACGAGGTACAGGAGGCCTCTGTTGTTTATACCGGGAAAAGTGATACGGGGATTGAAGCCTTCGTGGTATTGAAGGACCACGCTGCCGGCGTGGATGGAAGGCGTCTTTCAGAGAAGCTGAGAGAAACTCTGGCTCACTTTGAGATGCCGCGTAAAATTGTTATTGTATATGAGATACCGAAAAATGAAAGTGGTAAAATCATTAAAAACAATCGACAGATTCAGAAATAAACGTTATAATATAATTTGATAGTTACTCTAAATAGTATAAAACAGTTCCAGGGAAGGGGATTTTATGCAAGATAAAAAACAAAAGAAAACAATGCTCCAACTGATGTTTATGATTCTGATTTTTATGGTTGTGCTGCTCACGGATTTTTACGCTATCATCAATTATCCGGAGGAATACATACTTATTGCAGTCATAACTGTAATTCTTCTGGTTTATCTGTGGGGAGTGGTAAACGGACTTTTCACTCTGCGCACATTAAAGGAGGAACGCAGAGAGGAGCAATATGACAGTATTTTTAAGTCAGAAAAGGCCTCATATCTCATGCTCAAGAAATATTTTGAGGAGATAGAAGAAAAGATAGCTATTTTACAGGAGGCTTCAAAGGTTCCTACAGAGGCTATTATAGGTGCTCAGAAGGGAATTGCAAAGGTTGTCATCAACAGAAACAGGGAGAATGCAGATGCAATCATGGGCTCAAACGAGCAGCTTTTAGATGCTGTCGAGAGGTTTGAGGCCAGACTCAAGGAGAGCGATGAGTTCATCATTGAAAACCAGAAAAACGTTCTTTATGAGAATCTTAAGGAAATCATGGACAGACAGCAGACTCTTTCTGACAGTATAAAGGATATGGAAACCCGCCTGAGTCAGGTGATTGCTGCAAATCCGGTGCAGTTTACGGCAAATGTTGAGATGCCAAAGACAATCACTGCCATGCCATCTGTAAGTGAGGCGGCATCACAGCCGGTGACAGCTCAAAGCAGCCATATAAAGCATGAGGTGGTTGATGATTTCATAGTTCCTGCAGTTGACGAACCTGTTGATATGGCAGCGGCAGTAGAGCCTGCAGCTGAGCCGGTTATTGAGCCGACAATCGCGCCAGTTGCTGAACAGGTTAATACAGTAGCGGAATCAGTTACTGAACCAATTATGGAGCAGAAACCGGTCGAGACCCCGGCAAGCAAACCGGAGTCGGCAAGTGAGCCTGAGCCTGTAGTAGAGCCAGCCCCAGCCACAGAAGAAGCTGCAGCAGATACCACAAACAGCGATCCAAACCGCCAGTTGAGTGCAGACGAGATAGCGGCACTTTTTGCAGGAGCAAACGCAGGAGTGGCTGAACCTGAGTCTGCAAGCGAACCTGAGCCAGCGAGCGAGCCTGAGCCTGTAGTAGAGCCAGCCCCAGCTACAGAAGAAGCTGCAGCAGATACCGCGAACAGCGATCCGAACCGCCAGTTGAGTGCAGACGAGATAGCGGCACTTTTTGCAGGAGCAAACGCAG
>OGJK01000406.1_pt1 | contig 47116 bp, 51 predicted proteins | sample 1571961 | NCBI WGS metagenome assembly OGJK01 (sample SAMEA2582120, study PRJEB24529) | metagenome | biome: Human gut stool | place: China | collected 2011 | reverse complement strand
GCGGTTGGGGTCAGCCTCAGCAGCCGCAGGGCGGCAACCAGTTCAGCGGCGGCGCGCAGTCTCGTCCGCAGCAGCAGTCTGCTCCGGCACCGTCTAACGAACCGCCAATGGATTTCGACGACGACATTCCGTTCTAAGCCTGGCTTAGGAAAAAAGCCCCGTACGGGGCTTTTTTATTACTCGCGCGTGGCCGTATTCAACCGCTTCCGCCGTCGTCAGGTGCCAAAATCATTCAGCGCGTTCCGGCTGCATATAGTGTAAATGGAAGGCTTCTTTACTGACCGGGCGTGAGAAAAGGTATCCCTGACCATACTTCACGCCGCGGCGCAGCATGGTGGAGACATGGGTATAGTTTTCGATGCCCTCAATGATTACGTCCACATCGAATGACTCCAGGTATGCCAGCATCGCGTAGGTGCTGTCGAGGTGGCCTGGCATCAGGCAGCTTCTGTCGAGCTTGACGTAGTCAGGCGGGTAGAGCGCGAGCCGGGATTGAAGCGTCTCCAGGCAGTCAATGCCATCCCAGGCCAGATTCACCCCCGCGCCGCGCAGCGCGTCAAGGTTCTGCTTAACCTTCCCGTCAAGCTGCCCGGCGCAGTCGGTAATTTCAAAGACCAGGCTACGCGGCGTAAGCGCATGCGCGGTAATTCGTGCCAGAGTGCGCTCGGCGAATTGGGCGTCCTGAAGCTGAACCCAGGAGATATTGAACGTAAAGAGCTGGTTTTCGAGCCGCTGGCTGGCTAAAAACGTAAAGGCCTGCGCCAGGATGTACTCGCCCATTGGCAAAATCCCGCCGCTTTTCTCCAGCTTGCTGATGAACAGATGCGGCGGCACGATGTTGCGCCGGTGCGTACCGCGAACCAGAACTTCGCCGCCGATGCAGACAAACCGTGAGAGATCGAAAATCGGCTGGATAACAAAATCGATACCCGAATCGAGCCTGTTCTTTTCGACACACTGCACGACAAAATGCGTACTCTTTTCCATGCCACCCTCGTAGCCACACCAATAAAGCGTTAAACGACACAACCTTCACAAAACTTAAGCGGCGATGAGAGGCTATCCGACAACGATCCGGTTTTTACCGTTTTTCTTGGCCTGATAAAGCCGCCTGTCGGCACTGGCAAGGGTTTCCGACAGTGGGGCACCGCCCATCCTGCACAGCCCTGCGCTGAAGGAGACCTTGAGATCTTTTTCCCTGAATGAGCGCGTATTCACCGCAATTCGCCATTTTTCGAGAAAGCTTTGCGCTTTTTCAGGGGAGATCTCCTGGAAAAGGACCGCGATCTCCTCTCCGCCGTAGCGATAGAGAGAGATATTCTCCAGGCCGCGCAGCCGCGAGCCCAGGTCAGCCACGATTTTCAGAACCCTATCGCCGACCGTATGGCCCCAGGTGTCGTTAATGCTTTTGAAGTTGTCGATATCAATCATCGCAAGCAAGGCCTGCGGATTGGCGCTCAGGCGCGCGGCATCGGCATCAAACGCGCGGCGATTCTTCAGCCCGGTGAGGCCGTCGGTTAAGGCCTCATGCGCAATGAGCGTCTGGCGCTGCTGTGAGCTGTGGATCTCTTCAAAGATAAGTTCCTCCACGCTGCTGGGATTGATATCGCCGCTGCGGATGCTGGCTGCGATATGCATAAAAATGGCGTTCAGCGCGGCGCGGGCCGACCACCAGCAGAAAAGCACCACGATAAGCGCGGCCAGCGTGCCCAGGACGGCGCTTGCACACAGGCGAAAGGCGATGTCACCCAACACGCTCTCTTCCACCTCGTGTACTACCAGCCAGGACTGGGAGCCAACCGTGCGGTAGGTGTAATACCGGTTATTCATCACAAAATCGCCCCGGTACTCTCTGGCATTCAGCGCGATGGCCTTGAGCGTCCCTGCATCGAACGGATAGCCAGGATTGATGACCAGCTCGCCATGTCGGTCCATCACGAACGTCCGGCTTTTCATTGGAGGAAGCGCGGTGTTGAAGATCTCGGTGCTTTTCTTCAGGTCCAGGTTCAGGGCCAGAACGCCCGTATTTGCCCCGTCCGTACTGTTAATAATGGGCAGCGAAATGGTAATGACGTGCTCATCGTTGGCGAACGGGTCACGGCTGACGCTGTAATGCGCTTCGTCTGAATCCTCGACGGCGAGCGTAAACCACGGCTCTTTGCGCGGATCCCACGCCTTTTTCTCTCCGATGTTTAGCGGTACGTAGGGCAGGCGGATGTAGTGGCCGTTATTGCTCACGTGAATGATTGAAAGCGCGTCCGGCATGATTCGCAGCCGCTCAATCATCCAGCTACGCAGCGCCAGGTCGTTTTCATCTTGCTTGTCGAAGGTATGTCTGTCTGCCGCAATGCGCGTCATCTCTCTCACAATATTTTCGTAGCCGTCCAGATACTTATCCAGAAACGCGGCGATATTGCCGAGGTAGATACGGTTCTGCTTTTTACAGGCTTCCTGAGCGGTAGTCCATTGCGAGATGCCCACCGCGATGCCAATTAAAATAATCGCTACGGCAATCACCGAGAAACTAATATTTAGCGGCCTTCTGAAATTCAAACGTTCAATCACTGAAAACTCCGGATCGCTCTGTATGTACTCAATGTGAAGTATTAATGACGAGAAGTAGCGTATTACTCATTGAGGATGTGTTTAAGGCGTTAGGCTACAGGCGCTTTCTTACAAACAATAAATTAACAAGTTAGGATATAACGCGGAAAATAAAGAGTAATCGCTTGGCTTTCGATTGTCAAAGTCGATCGAATAATTAATATCGATCGATGAAATCAATCGTTTATGTGAGGTGGATGGACGATCAATAATATCGATCGATCAATAAACATTGATTGGTTAAAACGATCTGTAAATTAAATAAAAGATTATTAATTGTTTTTAATCAGGCATTTGTCATTATGACTGAGCCAGTCAGTCGACAAAAAAAGTGCGCTATAATCACTGTGAAATTAAAAATAACGCATGCTGGAGAGGGTGGGAAGCAGTAATTCCATATGGGCGGAAAAATTATTTCCCATAAAATATCTGGTTGTTAATCATCTGCATGTTAAATCGTATGCTTTCAGCGTTTGATTAACGTGATAATCATTTTTAAGTAAAATGTTTTTTATTTTTAACATATGAGGAATTTTTATAACAAAACGGTCGAATTGCCAGCAGCCGCTTTGTCAGGAAATTAGCTTTCAGGACAGACTAATACCTAACGGACGATGAGAAAAATCCCCCAGCGAAAGGCTGACGGTTACGGTGAGATATAATCCGTGTGAATGGTTTATATTGCAAAGCGGCGTCGCCTTCGCCACAATAGCCGCCCTTTTGAATAAAACTTAAGCAGAGATGATCCGTCGTATATTTAGCAGCCTGTTTTTCATGACATTATTTTTCTGCGGCAGCGCCATGGCAGTCAATTGCCAGCGGGCCGTTACGCCCCTGGAAAACACGATTTGTAATAACGACAATCTGCACTGGCTGGACAGCACGCTGTCGGTCATTTACAACCAGGCGATCCTGCGCGAAAACGTCGAGAACATCGACAAAAAGTATTACGAGTGGGAAAAGCTGCTGGAAAAATGCACATCAGACGCCTGCATCGAGCGCGCGTACTACGCCGGGATCAGCGCCATCTCTGATACCAACCGCGACTTCAAGTGGGAAGGAAAGTGGTGGAACATGCTGGCACCCAACATGAGCGGCGGCGTGATCCAGTTCAGCCGAAACGCCCAGTGGAGCGTAACGCTCGATATTCGCGCCTGGGCGGGGCTAAACCACGACGAATTTACCGCAGAAGCGCGACGCCTGTACGGCATGCTGGTGGTGGAAAAGGTGGTGGATACCAGCAACTGCAAGGCGCTGCTGATCCCGCGAAAAGACGGTTATTTGCAGGTTTACAGCAACACCGACTGGGGGTGTCGTTTATCGATGCCGACGGGCGTCTTCCTCGACGGCGCCTACAAGCTCTCCGACACCGACCCCCGGCCAAAGGCCACGCTGCTGTCGCTGGGGATTTTCCCGGACGCCGCGCTGGATGACAAATTCCGCAGCCTGGTCGGCGCGGATTATCAAAACTTCGTCGACAGCGCCAACGTCTACATCTACCAGGATGATATCGATAATATCGGCGCCCGCGTGCTCTCCATGTGGGTTCAGGGGGCCGCGAACAGCCGCACGGCGATAGTCATGTATACGCCAAAAGGTGACATCTGGGCGGGGCGTATCTCGCCGGTCAAAGGCGGCGGGCTGGAGCTGCACTACTACAGCACCGACGGTAACGACCAGCGCAAAATGCCGCGCACGCTGGCCGCCTGGAAGCTGCGCTTTCTTGATGACTAACGCCGCCGTGGCGTTACGCCAGCGTGCCCACGATGGTTAAATCGCTATCGTCCGGCACTTCGTTATAGGAAAGCACGTGCAGGTTGCTGGCAAACAGCCTGGCGTAGCGTGAAATCAGCGGCCGCAGCTGCGGCGTCACCAGCAGCAGCGGCGGCATCCCCTTCGCCTTCATCTGCTCCTGAATCACCGGCATGGTGTTCTGTAGTTGCGTCAGTATGTTCGGATCGACGGCAAAGCTGTCCAGCGCCACTTTACCCGCCTGCTGCGCCTGGTTTAGCGCGCCAAGCAGAATATTTTCCAGCGCGTTATCGATGGTGTAGGCCGACAGCTTCTGGCGGTCGCCGTTAATGGCGTGAATGATCGCCCGGCGCAGCGCATAGCGCACGTCGGAGGTCAGCAGGATCGGGTCTTTGGTCACCGCCGAGCTCTCAAGCAGCGTCGAGGCGATGGTCACAATATCCTTCAGCGAAACCTGCTCCAGCAGCAGCTGACGATAAACGCGTAGCAGCACGCTAAAGTTGAGCGCATTAGCGAGATCTTCCGCCAGCTTCTGCGCCTGCTGCGCCAGGCGGGCGTGCAGGTGCGTGATATCGTCATAGTTGAACAGGTCCGGCAGATGCTCACGCGCGACCTTGTTCACGTGCGTCGCCACCACGCTGGCGCAATCCACCACCTGATAACCAAAATTCAGCGCCGCTGCTTTCTGCTCGGGGTCGATCCAGACGATCGCCATTCCGTAGGCCGGATCGGTATCCAGCACGCCGTCAATTTCGCCGTACAGCTCCGCCCCCGGGATCGCCATCAGCTTTTCGGCATACACTTCGCCCATCGCGGTACGGATGCCGTTGATGTAAATCGCGTACTGGGAGGGCTTCATGCGGAAGTTCTCGCGCACGCGGATCTCGGGCAGCAGCACGCCGCACTGTTCGGACACCACCTGGCGAACGCCGCGTATGCGCTGGGAGAGCGGGCTGCCTTTTGCCGTGTCGATCAGCGATACCAGCTTATAGCCGAGGTTCAGGCCAATGGGCTCAACCAGCGGAATACTCTCCCAGCCGATGGTCGGCGCGGCGTCGGTGGCAAGCGCTTCGCTGATGGCGTCGTAATCGGCCTCCTTGCTGGCGGGGGCAACGACTTTGCTCTGCCGCCAGGCGGCAAACAGCAGCAGCCCGGTGAAGGAGAGAAAGGCGATGTGCGGCATGCCGGGAACAATTGCCAGCACGAACATAACGAATGCGGCGGTATACAGCACTTTCGGCTTCGCCAGCAGCTGCGTTTTGATTTCATCGCTTACGTCGTCGCCGTCGCTAACGCGCGTGACGATAATCGCCGCCGCGGTAGCCAGCAGCAGGGAAGGGATTTGCGCCGCCAGGCCGTCACCGATGGTCAGCAGCACGTACTGCTGGAAGGCGTGGCTGGCATCGAGATCGTATTTGAAAATCCCGATGCAAATCCCGCCGATGACGTTGATGACCAGTACCATGATCCCGGCAATGGCGTCCCCGCGCACAAACTTCGACGCCCCGTCCATCGCGCCGTAGAAGTCGGCCTCTTTCGCCACCTCTTTACGGCGATCCCGCGCCTGGTTCTGGTTTATCAGCCCGGCGTTCAGATCCGCGTCGATCGCCATCTGTTTGCCCGGCAGGGCGTCCAGCGTAAAGCGCGCCGACACTTCTGAAATACGTTCTGCCCCTTTGGTCACCACCACGAAGTTGATGATCATCAGGATGATAAAGACCACAAAGCCGACGACGAAATCGCCGCCGATCACCACCTGACCAAAGGCTTCGATAACCTTACCGGCCGCCCCTTCGCCCTCGTGGCCGTGGAGCAGCACCACGCGGGTGGAGGCCACGTTCAGGGTCAATCGCATCAGGGTGGTGATCAGCAGCAGCGTCGGGAAGACGGCAAAATCCAGCGGGCGCTGCATGTTGACCGCAACCAGCAGCACCACCACCGCCAGCGCGATATTGAAGGTGAATAGGATATCCAGCATCAGCGGTGACAACGGCAGCATCACCATTGCCAGAACGCTAAGGAGCAGTATCGGAACGCCTACGCGTCCGTTGCGGAGTATGGCAAGCGTCTGATGTAACTTACTGTTCGCCATCGGCTTTTAAGACCTCTTTTGGAATATTTATCTGCCTGTTCAGGCGGGGTTTTTGTTCAAGCTGGCCGGTGCGCCAGGATTTAAGCTACATGACGTAGGTCAGCACGTGCGCAATGGCGCGAAAAAGCTGTGCGGGGATTTGCTGGTTAACCCGCGTGGTGTGATAAACCGCGCGCGCCAGCGGCGGAAACTCCACGATTTCTATCTGGTGGGTGCGCGCTACGTCACGGATGTGCAGGGCAATATCGTCCATTCCTTTCGCCACGATGTAGGGCGCTTCGGCTTTGTTCGGATCGTATTTCAGCGCTACCGCATAGTGCGTCGGGTTGGTGATAATGACGTCCGCCTCCGGTACGGTGCGGTTGATCTGCCCCATCGCCATCTGGCGCTGCAGCTGGCGAATACGCCCTTTAATCTGCGGGTTACCGTCGTTATTCTTATGCTCTTCCTTGACCTCCTGCCTGGTCATGCGCATTTTTTTGGTGAACATAAATTTCGCCAGCGGCACGTCGAGCAGCGCAAAAATGACGATCACGGTGATGAAGTAGACCAGCACGTGGTGCAGAATGCTGAACCCGTGATGAATGGCCTGATTCAGGTTCAGGCGCTGCAGGTGCAGCAGCGGGTTCAGCGAGCTGTGAACCATGCTGTAGAGCACCGCCAGAATAATGCCGCACTTGAGCATCATCTTGCCGACGTCCACGTAGTGGCTGCTGGAAAACAGGCGCTTTGCGCCGCTGACAGGGCTGAGCTTTTTGAAGTCAGGCTTGAGCTTTGAAACGGTAAACATCCAGCCGCCGGGCACCAGGCTTGCCACGATGCAGGCAACGGGGATCGGCACCAGCGTGCCGATAAAGCGGACAATCACCCACACGTTGAGCAGCAAGAACTGGCTCAGCGCCCCTTCATCGTCGATGCGCCCGGCCATCATGCCGACCGCGTTAAAGGACTCGCCCACCAGCTGCTTGTAGTAGGGCAAAAAGGCGCTCATGGTGATAAACGAGGCCAGCAGCCCCACCGCCATGGTGAGGTCTTTCGAACGCGGCAAATCCCCTTTTTCACGCGCCTTGCGCAGCTTTTGCGCTGTGGGTTTTTCGCTTTTATCGCCGCCGCCGGACATCAGTGCGTCCTCACGGCTTCAAGCCTGGCCAGAATGTCGTTGGTCAGGTTGAGATAGTGGTCGGGAATATTGGTCATCATCATCGAAATACAGAGCAGGCCAAACAGCATGCTGATCGGGAAACCCAGCGAGAACAGGTTGAGCGTGGGCGATACGCGGTTCAGCAGCCCAAAGCCGCCCTGGACGATCAGCATCACAAAGGTGGTGGGAAGGGCGATAAGCGTCGCCGACGACATAATCCAGCCGAGGCTCTGGACGATAAGCAGCAGCGTCGGCTTATTAATCGCCTGGCCGATTGGCCACCAGACGAAGCCCTTGTAGAGGATGGTCACCACCAGCAGGTGCCCGTCCATCACGAAAAACAGCAGGCCGCAGAAGGTGTAAATCATCTGCGAAATCACGGTGGTCGAACTGCCGTTCACCGGGTCGTTCATCATCGCCATGCCGAGGCCCATATTCATGGAAAGGATATGTCCGGCAGTTTGCAGGGCCACGAAAACCAGCTGCATCGCCATGCCAAACAGCACGCCCCACAGCAGCTGTTCGCCCGTGAGCAGGATGGTGCGCATCGACATCAGTTCAGTAATCAGCACTTTTTCCGGCAGCATCGGCGTGATGATGACGGCGAGCGCCAGGGCGAGAACGGTTTTAATGCGTCGGCTAAAGGCGCGGTTGTCCAGCACCGGGCAGAAGTGCAGAAACGCGAGAACGCGAAAGAAGGGGAAGACCAACGCCAGCAGGGGGTTAATCAGCGTATGAATATCAATACCCATCGCCCGCTAGCCCACCAGCGCCGCCGCCTGCTGAAAAATATTGACGGTGAAATCCACCAGCTGGGTAAGCATCCATTTACCGCCAATAATCAGCACCGCCAGCGTCACCAGAAGGCGCGGCAGGAAGCTCAGCGTTTGTTCGTTAATTTGCGTGGTTGCCTGGAAAATACTGACGCACAGGCCGACGATCAGGCTCGGCACAATCGCCACGGCGGAAATAATCAGCACCAGCTTGATGCCGGTGGCCATGATGTCCCCGGCGATATCCATCGTTACCATCGCTAAAGCCCCTGCACGCTGGAGGTGAGCGTACCGACAATCAGCGTCCAGCCGTCGCACAGCACGAACAGCATCAGCTTGAAGGGCAGCGACACGATCAGCGGCGACAGCATCATCATCCCCATCGCCATCAGGATGCTGGCAACAATCAGGTCAATGACCAGGAAGGGAATGTAGATCATAAAGCCAATCTGGAACGCGGTTTTCAGCTCGCTCAGGAGATAGGCCGGGGTCACGACCGTGAGGTCCTGCTCCTTAGGTTCGCCCTTCACGCCGGCAATCGACATCATCTGCGACATCGCCTTGTTGCTGGTCTGCGCCAGCATGAAGTGCTTCAGCGGCACTTCCGCTTTGCCGAACGCCTGCTTCAGGGTGATTTCGTCATTCTGGAACGGCACGACGGCGTCCTGGTAAATTGTGGTCCACACCGGGCGCATCACCAGCAGCGTCAGGGCCAGCGCAATGCCGGTCAGGATCTTGTTCGGCGGGCTTTGCTGCAGCCCGAGCGCCTGGCGGAGGATCGCCAGCACGATGATGAACCGGGTGAAGCAGGTCATCATCATCAGCATCACCGGGAGCAGGCCCAGCAGCGTCATCAGGATCAGGATTTCAATTTTGACGTTGTAATCCTGGCCGCCTTCCGTCGCCGCCGAGCTGAACAGCGTGATATCGCCGTTGGCCGCCAGCAGCTGCGGGGAAACGAGCAGTCCGCCCAGCAGCAGCCACGGCAGCGCGGCGCGAAGTGGTGCTCTCATCGCGTTAACTCGCCCAGCTCTTTGCTGTTGAACTCAAGAATCCGCAGGCCATATTTATCGTTCAGCACTACCGCTTCCGCCTTACCGAACAGAATGCCGTTCACTTTAATATCCAGCGGCTCGCCCGCCATTTTGTCCAGCTCCACCACCGAGTCGTGGCCCACGGTCATCAGCTCGGCTAGGGACACCTCAACAGAAGCCACTTCCAGCGTCAGGGTGACGGGAATGCGGCTGAACAGCGCCATTTTGCGCAGGTCGTCAATCGCCGCCGGGGACTCAGGCTCGGCCTGAATATCCATGCGAATATTCCCCTCAACGGTCTCTTCCCGCGGCATGTCGCCGAGATTCAGGTCGTCAAAATCCAGGGACTGGCTCAGGTCTTGTTGCAGATCACTCATAATGCTTCTCGATGGTTCTGTCGTTTAATTCACAGAGGAATAACTTGCCGCTATCTTCAGCGATTTTGGCGTCAAAAATCTGTTCTTTGCCGATATATACCGGAACGTTGCTATTGATATTGACCGGAATAATGTCGCCGGGCTGGATTTTGGCCAGCTGGGCCACGGTCAAATTGAGGCTGGCAATCTGGCCATTCAGCTTCAGCGGCAGGCCGTAAAACATCTTCTCAATCTGCGCCCGGGTGGGCGGCTGCTGGCGGCCCGATGCGTTCTCCGCGTCGGGCGAACGCAGTCTCGCCAGCATCTGGTCGACGTGCGCGTTATCAAACAGCAGCGTGAAGCTGCCCTCATCGTAGCCTTCCAGCGTAAACGTCACGCACCAGGACCACTGGCTGATCACCGTGGTGTTATCGCTTTTGACGTCAAATTCTTCGCCGAAGATCTCTTTGTCGATTAACAGCCGGGTCAGGTCCAGACCGATTTTATTTTTTAAGCGGTCTTCCGTTTTGGTCACGGGCTGATCGATATCCAGCGATTTATTGCGGCTCTCTTTTCCCAGGCCGTAATAATCGTGAAGAATTTGTAATAACAATGTTCTTTCAATATTAAAAGCAATTGAACCTAACGGTGTGGCAAATATTTGGGTGTTTTTATAATGCTTATCGATGGCATAGGTCATCGATTTTAGCGCCACGTTAACGCGCAGCTTTTTAAGGAAATAAATACTTAAGCGCGCGTCGAAAATATCAAAGCTGTCGTTCATCATTTTCGGCAGTTTATGCCACGGACGCCCAAGCTTGCTCACGTCGAGTTTTACCATATCGGGGAGCGCCTGACGTTGGTAGATTCTGATTCTCTGAGGAGCTGCTGGCATAGGTCTTCCGGATCGCACTCGCCATAAGCGTAAATAGCTTATCGGCATAATAAATATTTAAGTTTCTGGTGACCGTGTCGCTTTATCAGTGAGTCGGTCTCTTCCCCCATAAAGGCCAATTACGTAGAGCCTTTATTAGGGGTAGGCATTAGACGCTGATAGCCTTTCATAATCAAGATGCCTTTCATTATTAATTCGTTATTTCAGGCCAATTAATACGCATTAATTATTATCGTAAGTTAATGATATTTATGGATTAAAGTTTTAATACCCATTAAAAACAAGACAATTCCTAAAGGGGCGCTATACTGCGCGTCAGTCATGAGTTTCCGGCATTGAAAATACCGGATTAATTCATATTATCTCTATTCGAATACACGCCCTGTAGATATGCACCCTAAATGGTGCATAAGGCATGTGTGCGCCCTGAGTTAACAATTAGCTTAAATGTTGGTGAGTTGTTATGAGTATTGTTATTGAACATGAAGCCCGTAATGAAAATGGATTTATTGCCAGCGCGCCTGAAAGCATAAATGTATTTTCATTAGCACGTCGTGTTGCGAAATATAATGTGTCGGTACTCATTACGGGCGAAACGGGTACAGGGAAAGAGTGTATTTCCCGCTACATTCATGAAAACGCCCTCGGAGCCGATGCGCCTTACGTTGGCGTTAACTGCGCCGCTATTCCTGAAAGCATGCTGGAAGCCATATTATTCGGCTACGAAAAGGGCGCATTTACCGGTGCGGTGACAAGCGTTGCCGGTAAATTTGAACAGGCGAACGGCGGTACGTTACTGCTTGATGAAATTGGCGATATGCCGCTGGCGCTGCAGGCGAAATTACTGCGCGTATTACAGGAGCAGGAAGTTGAGCGCCTCGGCAGCCATAAGAAAATCCCGCTGGATATTCGCCTGGTGGCCTCTACCAATAAAGATTTACAGCAGGAAATTGCCGAGGGCCGTTTTCGCCAGGATCTGTTCTACCGTATTTCGGTTGTGCCGATTCATATCAAACCGCTGCGCGAGCGCCGCCTGGATATTATTCCGCTGGCGATGCGGTTCATCGCCAAATACAAAGCGTTCCACAAGGGCAACGTTCGTCTGAGCGAAGAGGCGCGCCACGCGCTGCTGGCCTATGACTGGCCGGGCAACGTGCGCGAGCTGGAGAACGTGATCCAGCGCGGGATGATCCTGAGCAACGGCGAAGAGATTACCGCCAGAGACTTTGGCCTGCCGGCGCTCGCGCCGCTCGCGACCTTAGACGGCGTAGACGTCATGCCCGCCTACCGCGAGCAGCAGGCCGCCCCAGCGGCCATCAGCAACGTCAAGCTGCATGGCCGGATGGCGGAATATCAATACATCATCGAACTGCTGAAGCGACACAACGGCAATAAGTCTAAAACCGCCGCGTTTTTAGGGATTACGCCCCGGGCGCTGCGCTACCGGTTAGCCTCCATGCGCGAAGAAGGTATCGATTTCGAATGCTACTCATAACGGGCGCGCGAGACTAACACCATGGACAAAATTACCGCTATCGGCCTGCACGCCAGCCAGCAGGCGATGCTGGACAGAATGCGCAACGTTGCCGCCGTGGCCGCCTCAGGCTCAACCGGCGACGCGGGGTTCATTGCGCCGGGCGCTTCCCTTTCCGGCGTCACCGGCACGCGCGACCTCTCTTTTTCGCAGGTTCTGAACAACGCCATCGACAACGTCGACGCCTTGCAGCATTCCGCGGGGGCGAAGCAAAAAGCGATTGAGCTTGGGCAAAGCGACGATCTGGCCGGAGCGATGATTGAATCGCAAAAAGCCAGCGTCGCCTTCTCCGCCATGATGCAGGTCCGTAACAAGCTCACCACTGCGCTCGACGAAGTGATGAATACTCCGCTGTAAGGTTTTCCCGTGCTGACTAAGTTAAAAGATAGATTTTCTGCCTTACCCCTCCCGACCGGGCGCATTAAACCGCAGTGGCTAATGGCCGCGGGCGGCGTGGCGCTGGTTGCGGCAATCGTGTTTTCCCTGTGGCGCAGCAATCAGGGCTACGTGGCGCTGTACGGCAGCCAGGAAAAGCTGCCCGTGGCGCAGGTGGTTGAAGTGCTGGGGGCGGAATCTATCGCCTACCGCATTAACCCCGACAACGGCCAGATTCTGATCCCGGAGGACAAGCTCCCGCGCGCGCGCATGGCGCTGGCGGCGAAAGGCATTACCGCCGTGATGCCGGACGGCTACGAGCTGATGGATAAAGAAGAGATGCTCGGCAGCAGCCAGTTCGTTCAAAACGTGCGCTACAAGCGCAGCCTGGAAGGCGAGCTGGCGCGCAGCATCATGGCGCTGGACCCGGTTGAAAACGCGCGCGTGCATCTGGGGCTGAGCGAGTCCAGCTCGTTCGTGATGACCAACAAGCCGCAGAGCAGCGCGTCGGTGATGCTGCAGCTGCGCTACGGCAAGCACCTGGACGAGCAGCAGGTAGCGGCGATCGTACAGCTCGTTGCGGGCAGCGTGCCGGGCATGCAGGCCGCCAGCGTGCGCGTGGTGGATCAGGCAGGCACGCTGCTGTCGGAAAACGCCCAGCAGGGCGGCACCAGCATGGCGAGCATTCGCCAGAGCCGCGACGTGATCGACCGCATCAAAAATGAAACCAACAACAACATTGCCGGATTACTCGCGCCGCTGTTCGGCAGCGAAAACTTCCGCATCAGCGTGACGCCAACCGTCGACATGAGCAGCGTGGAAGAGACGCAGGAGCGTCTGGGCAAAGAGCCGCAGATCAGCGACGAAAATATCTCCCGCGAAAACACCACCAACGCGCTGGCGATGGGGATACCCGGCTCGCTCAGCAACCGCCCGGTCAATCAGCCGACCGCCGTGACGCCGCCAATGGCAGCCAATCAGCAGACGGCGCAAACCCAGACGCAGACCAGCAATCCGAGCTCGCTTTCGAACCGCAGCCAGGAGCAGCGTAAATACGCATTCGACCGCGATATTCGCCACATCCGCCACCCGGGCTACAAGCTGGAAAAACTGCGCGTAGCGGTGGCGCTTAACCAGGCCGCCGCGCCGCTTGCCAATATGACGCCGGAACAGCTCACCGCGCTAACGAAGCTGGTAGAAGATGCCGCTGGCATCGAAAAAGCGCGCGGCGACTCGCTGACGCTGGACAGGCTGGCCTTTATCGACAGAACGCCGGATGGCCTGCCGGAGCTGAAATGGTGGCAAGACCCGAATATCCAGTACTGGGGGCAAAACGGCGGGATTGGCATGCTGATTCTGCTCGCGCTGCTGTTTGGCCTGCGTCCGCTGGCCCAGCGCTACGGACGTCGTGAACCTGCCGAGCGAGCGGCAATCGAGGGCAGCGCGCAGAACGAGGCGCTTGAGAACAGCATGGTCACTACGGAAGCTGGCCTGACCGGGCTGCCGGGCCCGGCATTCAACCAGGATACGGAACTGCCGCCGCAAAGCTCTGGCCTTGAAACCAAGGTGGAGTACCTGCAGATGCTGGCGGAAAACGAAACGGAACGTATGGCAGAAGTCTTGAAACAATGGATCAACAGCAATGAGCGAACTGATAACAAGCAGCAGCAGTAAGGGCAGCACCGCAGCCGGGCGCAGCCGACTGGAGCAGGCCGCCATTTTGTTGCTCAGCGTGGGCGAAGAGGCAGCGGCTAAGGTGATGCAGAAGATGAACCGCGACGAGGTGATCCTGCTGAGCGACACCATGGCGCGTCTGCACGGCGTGAAGGTCGACCAGGCTCGCCACGCCATGAACAATTTTTTTGACGATTACCGCGAGCAGAGCGGCATCAACGGCGCGTCGCGCAGCTACCTGCGCGGCATTCTTGAGAAGGCGCTGGGTGGTGAAATTGCCGGCAGCGTGATCAACGGTATCTACGGCGACGAAATCCGCCATCGCATGGCGCGGCTGCAGTGGGTCGATATTCCGCAGCTTGCGGCGCTGATTGAGCAAGAGCACCTGCAGCTGCAGGCGGTGTTCCTCGCGTTTCTGCCGCCGGACGTGGCGGCGGGCGTGCTCAGCGCCCTGCCGCAGGAGCGGCAGGACGAAATCGTCTGGCGCATCGCCCGGCTGGACGACGTCAACCGCGACGTCATCAACGAGCTGGACCGCCTGATCGAGCGCGGCGTGTCTGTACTGTCCGAGCACGGTTCAAAAGTGGTCGGCATCAAGCACGCGGCCAACATTGTTAACCGCATTTCGAGTAACCAGCAGCAGCTGCTCAACCAGCTGCGCGAGCGCGATGCCGAGGTGGTGGACGAGCTGGAAGAGGAGATGTACGAGTTCTACATCCTCAGCCGCCAGACGCCGGCCACCCTGCAGCGCCTGATGGAAGAAATTTCTATCGAAGAGTGGGCGATTGCGCTCAAGGGCACCGAGCCGGTGCTGCGTCAGGCCATTTTCAACGTCATGCCGAAGCGTCAGGTGACGCTGCTGCAATCCACCACCACCCGCCTTGGGCCGGTGCCGGTGAGCCGCATCGAGCATGTGCGTAAAGAGATCATGGCGACGGTGCGCCAGCTGGCGGAAGAGGGCGAAATTCAGGTTCAGCTGTTCACCGAGCAGACCATGGAGTAACCCATGTACAAGAAACAGAGCTTACCGCTGAGCGCCCTGACCTCCAGCCGCCAGGCGGTGGTAAAACCGCGCCTGCATAAATTCCCGCCGCTGCGCAAGCGTCGCCCGGTGCAAAACCTCGCCGACGACGCGCGCCAGGCGCTGGACGATGCCGCGCTGCAGTCGCAGCTGCAGCAGGGCTTTCAGGAAGGGCTGAACCGCGGCTTTGCCCAGGGCATGGAAGAGGGCAAAGAAGAGGGCTACCAGGAAGGGCTGCGGCTGGGGTTTGAAGAGGGGGTGCGCAAGGGCCGCTCCGAGGGCAAAACCCAGGCGCGCCAGCAGTTTCTTGAGGCCGCACACCCGCTGGACAGCATTATCGCGTCGATGGAGGCGTTCATGGCCAACTATGAACAGCGCCGTCGCGAAGAGCTTTTACAGCTGGTTGAAAAAGTGACCCGCCAGGTAATCCGCTGCGAGCTGACGCTCCATCCCACGCAAATCCTCACCCTGGTGGAAGAGGCGCTGGCCGCGCTGCCGCAGCAGCCGGAGCAGGTGAAAGTCATGCTGAACAGCGAGGAGCACCGCCGCATCAGCGAGGCCGAACCGGAAAAAGTGGCGCACTGGGGGCTGACCGCCGACCCGGACCTGGCGCCGGGCGAGTGCCGGGTGATCACCAATACCACCGAGATGGACGTGGGCTGCCAGCACCGTCTCGACCAGTGCATGGACGCCCTGAAGGCGAGCCTGCTGCCGGAATCGCACGATGAGTGATCGCGACTTCGAGCAGGTTTTACGCTCGCTGGAGAACATTAATCTCGCCCGCGTGGCCGGAAGGCTGGTGCGCGTGGCGGGCATTCTGCTGGAGTGCGTCGGCTGCCGCCTCGCCGTGGGCCAGCTGTGCCAGGTTGAAGGCGCGGAAGGCGAACTGATGGAGGCGCAGGTCGTCGGCTTTGACCGCGAAGTGACCTTCCTGATGCCCTTCAAACAGCCCGCCGGACTGATGGCGGGCGCGCGCGTTTATCCCATGGACAAACAGCACGGCGTGCTGATTGGCGACCAGTGGCTCGGCCGCGTGGTCAACGGCCTCGGCGAGCCAATTGATGATAAAGGCAAGCTGACCGGCGACACCGTGCTGCCGCAGCAGCTGCCGCAGGTGCATCCGCTCAGGCGCCAGCCGGTTGATGCGCCGCTCGACGTGGGCGTGCGGGCGATTAACGGCCTGCTGACCATCGGCAAAGGCCAACGCGTCGGGCTGATGGCGGGCAGCGGCGTGGGGAAAAGCGTGCTGCTTGGCATGATCACCCGCTACACCCAGGCGGAGGTCGTGGTCGTGGGGCTGATCGGCGAGCGCGGGCGCGAGGTAAAAGAGTTTATCGAACACTCGCTGGGCGAAGAGGGGCGGCGCAAATCGGTGATTGTCGCCGCGCCGGCGGACGAATCGCCGCTGATGCGCATCAAGGCTACCGAGCTGTGCCACACCATCGCCAGCTACTACCGCGATAAAGGCAAAGACGTGCTGCTGCTGGTGGATTCCCTGACGCGCTACGCCATGGCGCAGCGCGAAATCGCCCTCTCGCTGGGCGAACCGCCCGCCACCAAAGGCTATCCGCCTTCGGCGTTTGGCCTGATCCCGAAGCTGGTGGAGAGCGCGGGCAACAGCGAAAGCCACGGCTCGATGACCGCCATTTATACGGTGCTGGCGGAGGGGGACGATCAGCAGGACCCAATCGTCGACTGCGCGCGCGCCGTGCTCGACGGCCACATCGTGCTGTCGCGCCACCTGGCGGAGGCCGGGCACTATCCGGCAATCGATATCGGCCAGTCCATCAGCCGCTGCATGAGCCAGGTGACGCAGCAGGCGCATCAGCGTGCCGCGCGCACGCTGAAGCAGCTTTACGCAGAATATCAAAGCATTAAGCCGCTGATCCCGCTCGGCGGTTACGTGGCGGGGGCCGACCCGCTGGCCGACAAAGCGGTCAACCTCGCCCCGGCCATTACCCGTTTTCTGCAGCAGGAGGTTCAGGATGCTGCTCCGCTGGAGAAAACCATTGCCGACCTGAGCGCGCTGGCGCAGGCAGGATAATTTCCGATGAGCAAACTGATTAACACCCTTGAACAGCTGCACCTGCTGCGTAACCGCGCGGTGCAGGATCTCAGCGCCCGGCTGGCCACGCAGCAGCAGCTGTGCCAGCGGCTGGAAAAGAACATTCACGCCCTGTCGAACCTGGCCAACAACACCGTGCAGGAGCTGCAGGGCGGCGCGACCATGCTCTGCAACCAGTCCGTCTACAAGCGCCACATTCAGCGCGTGATCGACTGGCAAAAGCAGGAGCAGGCGCTGGCGAACGTGGAGGCACAAAAGGTGCAGGGCAACCTGCTGGCGGAGTCCCGCCGGGAGAAAAGCCTTGAGCTGGTGCTGGCCTCGCGCCGGGAAGCCCAGCGCCTTGAGCAGGAGCGACGCGATCAGAAAACCACCGACGCGGTATCGGCACAGTGCTGGCTGCGTCAACAACAGGCACAGCGACAGCGATAGTATGAGCAATCTGATGCAGACGCTGCTGAAACGCCAGCAGCAGAAAAAAACCTACGGCACCCCGTTCGTGAGCGTGGTTTGTCCCACCTGGAACCGCCGGGCGTTTTTGCCCTATCTGCTCTACATCTTCCAGTATCAGGACTACCCGGCCGACAGGCGCGAGCTGATTATTCTGGATGACTCGGCGCAGAGTAACGAAGACCTGATCGCCATGATGGTCGACCCTGCAGTGTGCACCGTGCGCTACGTTCACAGCCCGGAGCGGCTCGATCTGGGCAAAAAGCGCAACATGCTCAACGAGATGGCGAAGGGCGAGTACATCATCTGCTTCGACGATGACGACTACTATGCGCCGAACAAAATCAGCATGCAGGTGGCGGCGATGCAGCGTAACAACGCGCTGTTTTCCGGTAGCGACACCATCTACATCTGGTACAGCCACCTCGACAAAATTTACCGCACCCACGCGTTTGGGGAGCGCCACGCGCTGAACGGCACGTTTGGCTATCACCGCAACTTCCTGAAAAACCACCGCTATGATGACACCGCCACGCTGGCGGAAGAGCAGGCGTTTCTCAACAACTTCACCGCGCCGGTGCAGCAGATCGATCCGCGCGAGGCCATTCTGTGCATCTCGCACAGCGCCAATACCTACGACAAAGACTTTGTGCTCGGCTCCTGCACGCCCGTAGACCTGACGCTGGAGGACTTTGTCACCGACCGCAACCTGCTGAGCCACTACCGCCGCTTAAGCTCCGCGCCGCTCAGCGCCACCGTGGACTGGCAGGCGTTTGGCAAGGTGGTGGCGATCTACGATCCCGAACGGCCAGACATGCTGGAGAACCAGCGGCAGAGCCTCGCTTCACTGGGGTTAGGCGACGCGCAGCTGGTGGCTTTTGCCCGCGATCCTGACCACAGCGAGCTGGAGACGCACTGCGCGGTGCTGGAACAGGCTCAGCGCGAGCAATGGCACAGCGTGGTGCTGATTGATGCGGCGGTGAAATACGTGCGCAAAGAGCACTCTCTCAAAACGGTGAACCGGCTGCTTGAGCGCCTGCCCCATATTGACTGGCAGGCGGTGGTGCTCGGCGGACGTTACGAGAACATTTCCGCGCTTAAGGCCCTGCCCGGCGTGGCGCGCGTGCTGAAGGGCGGCTGCGGATGTGCCTATGCGGTGAAGGGCGATTATATCCCCACGCTGCTTGACGTTTATCGGCAGGCGCATCAGCAGGGCGCGGGCCTGGACGCCTGCTGGCCGCTGCTGATGCAGGCCCACTGCTGGCTGGGTTTACAGCCCAGCTTCGCTTTTTTACCCGAGATAAAAGATCCCGCAAGCGGCGACGTTATCGACTGTACCCACTGGTTTTTTCGCAAAAACTTTCAATGAGTATCGCCGCCACTGCCGCGGCTGGAGCAGCATGTATGGAACTGATAGAACACTACCAACCTGAATACGTGATTCGGTTTAACGCGCGGCAAGAGGCGTGTACCTGTCCGGCCTGCGAGGACGCGTCCGGCGAGTGGCCGAAGACGTGCATCACGCTGGGCAACCAGCAGCGCGAGAGCCTTAACGCCGCCTGCGAAAGCGCCGCGCGTGAAATCCTCCTCAACCCGGACGCGTTTATGCTGCATGCCGGTGAGGTCGAGGCCGACGGCCACGAGCAGAATGCCTGGGACGAGGCCTTAAACCAGCAGTGCATCAACATGGCCGTGCATCCGGCGCTCGCGCTGGAGAGCAGCCTGTACGCCATCGGCGTGCTGCTCAGCAAAGCGCAGCGCTACGTGGAGGAGAACCAGCGCGATCCGCAAAACCTGAACGCCATGGGCGAGCAGCTGGCCCAGCTGGCAGAGGCGGGCGTGTTAAGCGAGCAACTGGCCCTGCTGCCGCCGATTGAGGTCAACCGCGTTGAGGCGCTGGGCAAGATGGGCGCGATGCGCCTGAATCTGAACGTGCCCGCGATGCAGAAAATGATGCTGATGTTTAAGCTCAGCGAGCTGGCGGTCATGCAGCCCGCGCGCCTGCAGGAGCGTTTACGCGAGCTGGACGGCAAGGCGATCCCTCTTTTTGAGGCGCAGCCGTTTATCGTCCGCAACGTGCTGCTGTACCGCTTATATAGCGATTATTTTCCGTACCGGAGTGCGAGCAACTACGGCGCGGCGTTGAAATCATTAACCAGTCAGTTCTTCCAGCTGAAGATGCTGTGCGCTATGTGGCTGGAGGATAACGAACAGCTCACGGCAGATGAATTCAGCGCGCTGTTCAGCGCCTGGTACGGCTGGCAGTTACAGAACCCGCGCGCGGACGACGGGGAAAACGGAGCGGACTTCACGCTGCTGTGCGGGCTTTCGTTGATCTGAAAAAAGCGGCGATTGCCGCTTTTTTTACACTATCGTATCAAGGGATTTAAAAAATAACGGGCGGTAGTCAATATCGGCTAGCTCAATATCACTCCTGTCAGCCGCTTGATAACCGGCGCAAGGGTAAAGGCCTAGCCAACAATCTTTCATCATTAAATGCCACCAGTGAACGTCTAGCGCAAAGCATTGTGGCTCTCCTCCCTGCTCAAGATAAGCCAGGCTTTGGCGAAAATTAGCCAACAGTTGTGGATAATAGTGACGTTTCACCCAGTAGGCGCAGGCGCACCATGCCTGATTGACGCGAATGAGGTAATCGACGCTTTTTAAAGGCGTCACGCGATGATAGTTGGCGGCCAGAAACGCCACGTCCCAGCTTACGCCACTCAGCGTATGAAGCCATCTGTTCAAACGTGAAATATTCTCGTCGTCACGCCCAAACTGAAAATCATCTTCAAAAATGAGGACATCTTCCCAGCCGCTTTCCATCGCCATTTCCAGAACGGCAATATGTGACCTTACGCAGCCGATAACGCCCGGTGTCGCTTTGATGGCATCGAAGCGGATGATTTTCTCTTTTGGTGCGCCCAGCTCCCGGAACTGACGCTTCATTCTGACGTTCCGATCGCGACGATGAGCGAGGTTGATATAAACGATACGGGAAAACGCACCCCAGTTAATAGTTTCCATAAGCATTAGTGTCTAATAAACGCGCGGGCAGTGGCTTCAGGAATAGGCGTTTCCGCACGAACTTCAACCCCGGTAAAGAGATAATGATGGATATACTTCTTCAATCGTTCATTATCGAAGTGTTGGTAAAAGGCGCGTCCCAGGATTTCAACGGGTTTATGATACAACAGCGCTTCCATTCCTACGGTTGAGTTAATTGTAATCACCCGGTCAGCGGCCTTGATTAAATCCAACGTGTTTTCCTGCGTAATAAAAAAGCGGTGCTGATGCTGGAGATGAGCGATATCAAGCAATTCTTCGGGCGCTGTTTCCGCCGGGTGTATCTTGACAACCAAATCCCGCTTTTCCTGACGTGCAGCGCGGCTGCCATGAAGAATAGCTTCTTTATTACGCAGGTCAGCATTCAGCCACAGCTGGGTATCGTAAGAAACCTGCAGCGGCAGGAAAATAAAGCCCTTTTTGCGTGGCAAAACGGTGTCTTTAGCGATTTTCGCAATAAGAGGCGAGCAGGGATTGTTGCGTGCCTGCAGCGGCGGCTGGCGTTTTTCTGCTTCGTAGTAGGCCATCCATTCTGCATGAAATTCCTCTGTCACGGCGGGGAGGAGATCAAGGCATTCAGGATGCTTCGCCAGCGCAGAGTACGCATTTGCTCCCTCGGGATCGATAAACACTTTATTGGGAAAATTAGCCAGTTCTGTATAGCGCGTGACAATGTTTCGTTGCTGGCAAAAAAGTGTGGCTGGCTTTTCTGCCAGCCCGTTGCCGGAGCAGAGGATCATTTTCGTCAGGGTCGCCAGTTCGGGCTTATTCATCAGCTGCAGCAGCAGATACAAATAAATATTCCAGCAGCGCTCAAAGGGCATGCCCTGTATCAAAAATTCACGGGACGTGCGGATATCACTCTCAATACGTGAAAATATCGCGGGCTTATTCTCTTTAAAGGCCTGAGGTGAAGGGATATCGATTTCACCGTTAATTCTCACCATTGCGGACTGACATGGCTGCGTACTCAGCCAGTCGCTAATCTGCTCCCAGGGGGAGATGGCAATAATGTTTTGCTGCTCGCTAGCAGGCAGCGCTTGAATGATACGACAGTAGAAACGCGTGTTTTCAATCGTTTCCATATAAAAACCAATCATTTGCACTCCTGCTCATACAGCCAGTTTTCCGGCTCGCTGATGTTCAGCAGGTTTTGCAGGATCTCCTGCTGCATTGAGAGCACGGCAATGTTGCTATCGTTAAGCGCTTTACACTCGGCGGCGACCTGCTCAAGCGCGTCCCAGAGGCCGTTGAGCTGGCGTTGATGCGTGGCGGGAAGACGGGAGAACAGCGTGCGCAGGCCCGGCGTGCCGACCGGAATGCCCAGCTGAGTCAGAAGCTGGTAGCGCTGCTTGCTGTTGTGGGAAAGGCGCTCGTAGCAGGCGATAAGCTGCGGGTTGAGTTCCTCCAGCTTTGCCGTATCGCGTGCGATAAGCCACTGACGCTGGTCGGAAAGCAGGGCTTTCAGGCTGCCGTAGGTTTCACGGTCTTCTACCATGCCCTGCACCAGGGTTTTTACGCACTGTGCGGCGTTACTCATTGTTACCTCTGATAATATTTCTCAATCGCGCCTGCCAGCGAATCAACGTCGATGCTGATTTTTCCGCTCGCAATGGCGTCTTTCATGCGGGCCACGCGCGCCATATCCACCTCTGGCAGAGCTGCCAGCTGGGTCTGCGCATCGCCAAGCACGGGATCGATGGCTGCGGTTTTGGCTGTTTTCATCTCGTCAGTGCCGGACGCGCGGGTCGTGGCCGTGCTGCTGGCCTGGTTGATCGCGCTCGTCATTGCGTACTGGGTGGATGTCACTTTCATCGCATTACTCCATCTACGGATTGTTATTCGTCGTTTTCGCCAGAGCGGAAAGATCGTTTCCCGGCGCCTTACCTGGGTAAAGCGGCGCAGTGGCGGAAAAACTTAAGCGCGGCGGCATATTTTATTTCGCTGCCGCAAAGCCGGTTCTGACCACGCCCATGTCGATCACCGTTGCGGTGACTTCCCGCTCGCTGCTCTCGTTTTTCACCTTGATCATCTCGCCCTTGCGGCCTTTTTTGGCGGCTATCCCCATGGTTCGCGCCTCCACGCCGTCCTGGTCGGCAATCATCAGCACGCGCTGTCCGCGCTCCACCATCACCGGTGAATCCAGCTGGCTCTGGCTCAGGGGCTGCATCTCGCGCACGCGGCGCCTGAGCGTCAGGCCCACCGCGTCATCCGGCCGGGTGATATAGCCGCTGCGCAGGTTGCTGATGTTGAATTTTTTGCGCGTGAGGTCGGACGCCGCCAGCACGTGGCCGCGTTCCAGCGTGCGCGTCGGCATCAGCACCTGCAGGTAGATATCCGGCTTTACCGTGACCGCCACGTCCCAGCCGCGGCCGGATTCACAACGCACGTCAAATCGCAGGCGGCGCAGGTCGAGGCGCTCGCCGCCGGGCATGCTCACGGCAAGCGGCGTGGGGCAGGGGGCGTATTGCGAAATTTCAGACGGAATAAACAGGTTCAGCTTCGCCTGGTAATCCTCCCAGCGGTTGCGCTGGGCCTCCTGGCGAATGGCGTCCGAGGCCTGCTGCTGTACGCGGGCGTAAACCTGCTTACGCGCGGTGGTGGCCTGAGGCTGCGCTGCCGCCGGAAGCGCGAGCAGGCACAGCATTGCCGCCGGAATAGACCAGCGGAAAAAAGGCTTCCTGCATGCGGCAGTTGTAACAGATAAGTCTATTAAATTCATGGTGTTAAAAACCTGGCACGATAGTTGCTTAATAGGTTGCAGCAACATGGACTCTCGCAGGTGTCCACCAAAGAAAGGAGTGAGTGGTGAGTATTACTTTTGACAAGGCATTGGGCGTTCATCCGCAGGCTGTAGCACTTCGACTTTCCAGGGCGGAACTGCTTTCAGCAAATCTGGCTAACGTCGATACCCCCAACTTCCAGGCTAAAGATATTGATTTTGCCGCAGAGATGCAACGCTCGCAGCGCGATTTCTTTCCCGGCTCCGCGCCGCAGGAGATGTACCGCGTGCCGTATCAACCCTCCTCGGACGGCAACACCGTTGCGCTTGACGTGGAGCAGGCCGAGTTTTCAAAAAACGTGCAGGACTACCAGATGAGCCTGGCGTTTTTGAACATGAAATTCACCGGCCTGAAAAAGGCAATTGAAGGTAAGTAATTGAATCAGGTAACAAACAATGGCTTTTAGCGATATTTACCGTGTATCGGGTTCTGCGATGACGGCGCAAACCGTCCGGCTGAACACCATCGCCAGTAACCTCGCCAACGCCGAAACCCCGGCGGTGGACGAGGGCAATGTGTACAAAGCGCGCCGCCCGGTGTTTGCGGCGGTTTACCAGAACGACGAGTTAACCAACCGCGATGCGATCTCCGGTGCCCGCGTGCAGGTGCTGGACGTGGTGACGTCGGGAAACGCGGTGCAGCGCTACGAGCCGCACCACCCGATGGCGAACCCGGACGGCTACGTCTGGTATCCCGATATCAACGTGGTGGAAGAGATGGCGGACATGATGTCGGCGTCGCGTAACTTCGAAACCAACGTCGATGTTCTTAACAATGTGAAAAGCATGCAGCAGAGCCTGCTGCGGCTTGGCGAGGCGTAACAGATGAGCGTGAATGGCGTTTCCACTCAGTCCGGTGATACCACCACCACCCGGGATAGTACCGTATCCGCGAACGACAACACCGCAGCAGGGATGAACAACCTGTTTATGCAGCTACTGGTGGCGCAAATCCAGAACCAGGATCCGCTTAACCCCACCGACGGTACCGAATACGTCAGCCAGCTTGCGCAGCTGACGCAGGTGCAGTCGATGGAAAACATGATGGTCGGGATGCAGAACATCGGCGTACTGATGGACAACCTGCAAACCCTGTCAACGGGTAACCTGGTGGGGCAGAAGGTGATGGTCAAAACCGACACCATCCAGACCGACGGCAGTACCAGCGTGGACGGCCGCCTGAACCTGGAACATGCCGCCAACACGGTGACGGTCATCCTGAAGGATGAGACGGGAACCGAAACCAAAATTGAGCTGGGCAAGCAGGAAGCCGGCGACGTGAACTTCACGATAAACCCGGAAGAGCTGGGGCTCAAAGAGGGGAAATACACGATGACCGTGGTCACCGATGTTGACGATGCAACGGTGCCGATTGAGGTAAGCGGCGTAGTGAATAACGTGCGTATTCCTATGGATGGCAGCGCGATTGTGCTCAACATTCCGGGCATCGGCGACGTGCCCTATCACCAGATTACGCAGTTTGGCCAGTCGCCTTCAAACAACAGCAACGCAAAAACATTGATGAGTTAATCAGGAACCACTATGAGCTTTGATATTGCCATTTCTGGCTTGAATGCCATTAACGAACAGCTGGGCGCCATCTCCAACAACATTGCCAACTCCGGCACCGTGGGCTTTAAGTCGGGCCGCGCCGAGTTCGCCTCGCTGTATGCCGAAGGCCAGCCGCTGGGCGTGGGCGTTACCAGCATTGCCCAGAGTATTTCGAAAAGCGGAAGCATTTTTTCCTCCGCCAGCAGCCTCGATCTGGCCATTAACGGCGAAGGCTTTTTCGTCATGCGCGACAGTGCGGGCTCCACCGCCTACACCCGCGCGGGCTATATGCAGACCGACAGCCTCGGCAACCTGGTTAACAACCAGGGCATGTACCTGCAGGGTTACCCGGTTGACGCCAACGGCGTGATCCAGACCGGTACCGTTGGCAACCTGACCATCAGCAGCGGCTCGATTCCGGCGAAGGCGACCAGCTCGCTCGACTTCACGGCCAACCTCAACGCCACTGAGGATAAGCCGAAGACGACCACGTTCGATCCGAGCGACGATAGCTCCTACAACCACACCTACGCCACCCAGGTGTATGACTCGCTGGGCCGCGAGCACACCCTGAAGCAGTACTTCGTCAAAACCGACGATAACACCTGGGAAGTGCACTACTACATGGACGACAAACAGGTGAGCACCACCCCGCAGGAGATGACTTTCACCGAGCAGGGCGTTTTGCTGACGCCTAACGGCACGGTCAAGCTTAACGCTAGCATCCCAGGCGCGGACAACATTGAGCTGGAGCTGAACTACAAGGGCACCACCCAGTTCGGCTCTGATTTCTCCGTCAGCAAAAACAACGGCAACGGCTACGCCTCCGGCGAGCGCACCGGGCAGACCATCGATAAGGACGGCAGCGTCTATGCCACCTTCTCTAACGGCCAGCGCCTGCTGCAGGGCCAGGTGATTCTGGCGACCTTTGCTAACCCGAACGGTCTTTCGTCACAGAACGGCACTACCTGGACCGAGACCGCCAGCTCCGGCTCGCCGCTGACCGGCACCCCGGGCTCCGGCCTGCTGGGCGCGCTAACCTCCAACACCCTGGAAGGCTCCAACGTTGACCTGACCTCAGAGCTGGTGGGATTGATGACCGCCCAGCGTAACTATCAGGCCAACACCAAGGTGATCAGCACCAACGACAGCATGATGACGGCGCTGTTCCAGGCGGTGTAATGGACCACTTAATTTATACCGCCGTGAGCGGGGCATCGCGTAGCCTCGCCCAGCAGCAAATTCATGCGAACAACCTGGCAAACGTCAATACGCAGGGCTTTCGTCACGATCTGGAAAACGCCATCTCGCAGCAGATTCAGGGGGAGGGCTATGCCTCCCGCTTCCTGGTTCAGCCGCAGCAGGGCGGCGTTGACCTGACGCCGGGGGCAACCCGCGACACCGGGCGCGATCTCGACGTGGCCATCAAGGGCAGCGGGCTGATTGCGCTGGTGAGCGGCAACCGCGAGGTTTACACCCGAAACGGCCAGATGCAGGTCGGCCCGGAAGGGGATTTGACCATCGACGGCCTGCCGGTCTCCGGCGATAACGGCCCGATCGTGCTGCCGCCGTTTACGTCCATCAGCATCGCCGACGACGGCGTGATCTCCATCGTGCCGGACGACGGCAACGTGGCCGCGCCGATGGACATTGACCGCATCAAGCTGGTGGACATTCCCGCGTCGCAGCTCAGCAAAAACGCCGCCGGGTTTATGATCACCAGCGCCAACGTCAACCCGCGCACGGAAGAGGTCGAGCTGGTTTCCGGCCACCTCGAAAGCTCCAACGTGTCGGCTATCAGCGAAATGGTCTCCAGCATTGCGCTTAACCGCCAGTTTGAAGCTCAGATCAAGATGATGAAGGCGGCGGAAGACCTGGCGACGGCGGGCAACCGTCTGCTGCGCAATACCTGATTGAGTAAGGAATAACGATGAATCCCGCTTTATGGATCAGTAAAACCGGCCTCGCCGCGCAAGACGCGAAGATGAGCGCAATCTCCAACAACCTGGCGAACGTGAACACCACCGGCTTCAAGCGCGACCGCGTGATGTTCGCCGATCTGTTCTATCAGAACCAGCGCACGCCGGGCGGCCAGCTTGACCAGAACAACACCTCGCCGACCGGCATTCAGTTCGGAACCGGCGTGAAGATCCTCGGCACCCAAAAAGAGTTCTCGACCGGCAACATTCAAAACACCGGGCAGACGCTGGACGTGGCGATTACCGGCCAGGGCTTTTTCCAGGTAGAAACCAGCGACGGCGATATCGCCTACACCCGCGCCGGTAACTTCCAGAAAAACCCGGACGGCCTGCTGACCAACGCGCAGGGCCTGCCGCTGGTGCCGCAGATCGAACTGCCGGACAACGTGAAGGATATCCAGATTGGCAAAGACGGCACCGTGACCGCCACGGTAGCGGGCGAAGCCGAGCCGGTTGAGCTGGGGCAAATTACGCTGGTGAACTTCGTCAATCCGGCCGGGCTGGAGGCCATCGGCGGCAACCTGTATCGCGAAACCGCGGCCAGCGGTGAAGCGGTTGAGGGCGTCGCCGGTGAGGAGGCCTTTGGTCAGCTGGAGCAGGGTTCGCTGGAGGGGTCTAACGTACAGGTGGTTGAAGAGATGGTCGACATGATCACCGTTCAGCGCGCCTACGAGATGAACGCCAAAATGGTCTCTGCGGCAGATGACATGCTGAAGTTTGTCACGCAGTCGATGTAACGCGTGAAGTTAAGTGAAGTGAACGGAAAATGAAAAAGCAGCTAGTTATCGGCTTTTTTGCGCTGCTGCTGGCCGGGTGTGAAAGCCCGGCCCTGCTGGTGCAAAAAGACGACGCGGCCTACGCGCCGCCAGAAGATTTCTCCTTACCGCCGACGCAGGTTCAGGGCGGCGGGCTATATAACGCCAACTACAACTGGTCGTTAACGCAGGACCGCCGCGCCTACCGCGTGGGCGATATTCTGACCATCAAGCTGGACGAGTCCACGCAGGCGAGCAAGCAGGCGCGCACCAACTTCGGCAAGAAAAACGACGTCGCCATCGGCGTGCCGGAGGCGTTCGGTCATTCGGTTGATAGCCTCTCGGGCTCGATAGACGGCAGCCGCAACTTCAACGGTAATGCCACCTCACAGCAGCAAAACAGCCTGCGCGGTGCCATCACCGTTGCGGTCTACAAGGTGCTGCCGAACGGCGTGCTGGCGATCCGCGGCGAAAAATGGCTGACCCTTAACCAGGGCGATGAGTACATGCGCGTGACCGGGCTGGTGCGCGCGGATGACATTGAGCGCGATAACTCGGTCTCCTCGCAGCGCATTGCCAACGCGCGTATTTCCTACGCCGGACGCGGCGCGCTAAGCGACGCCAACTCCGCAGGCTGGCTGACCCGCTTCTTTAACCATCCGCTGTTCCCGATTTAATGGAGTGCGTAATGCGTAAGGCAATGCTTTTTCTGATGCTGCTGTGGGCCACGGGCGCGGCGGCCGAGCGGCTGGGCAACGTGGTGGATATTCAGGGCGTGCGCGGAAACCAGCTGGTGGGCTACAGCCTCGTCGTCGGCCTGGACGGGACGGGCGATAAAAACCAGGTGAAATTCACCAGCCAGTCGGTGACCAACATGCTGCGCCAGTTCGGCGTGCAGCTGCCGACCAAAATCGACCCGAAGCTGAAAAACGTGGCTGCTGTCGCGATCAGCGCCACGCTGCCGCCGGGCTACGCGCGCGGACAGGCGATTGACGTCACCGTCTCGTCGATTGGCGATGCCAAGAGCCTGCGCGGAGGCACGCTGCTGCTGACCCAGCTGCGCGGAGCCGACGGCGAAGTCTACGCACTGGCGCAGGGGAACGTGGTGGTGGGCGGCGTAAAAGCCGAGGGCAACAGCGGGTCGAGCATCACCATCAACACCCCGACCGTGGGCCGCGTGCCGAACGGCGGGTCGGTCGAGCGTGAAATCCCCTCCGATTTTCAGCAGAACCAGCAGGTGATCCTCAACCTGAAGCGCCCAAGCTTTAAAACCGCCAACAGCGTGGCGGTGGCGCTCAATAATGCCTTCGGCTCGGGCACCGCCACGGCGCAAAGCGCCACCAACGTGGTGGTTAACGCCCCGCTGTCGGCGGGCGAGCGCGTGGCCTTTATGTCGATGCTGGAAGATGTGCAAATCAGCGCCGCGAAGCAGCCGCCGCGCGTGGTGTTTAACGCCCGTACCGGCACGGTGGTGATTGGCGACGGCGTGGTGGTGCGCGCGGCGGCGGTCTCCCACGGCAACCTGACCGTGACCATCCGCGAGTCTTCCAACGTTAGCCAGCCGGGCGCGTTTAGCCAGGGGCAAACCGTTGTCACGCCGGAAAGCGACGTTAACGTCGACCGCGGTCGGGGCCAGATGGTGACGATTTCGGCGGGCACCAGCCTGCGCAGCATCGTCAACACGCTCAACAGCCTGGGCGCCGCGCCGGACGACACGATGGCGATCCTGCAGGCGCTGCACGAAGCGGGCGCGCTTGATGCCGAACTGGTGGTGATTTAAGGAGTGACGATGCTAGACGCGATTCAATCCCGAACCAGCATCATGCCCGGCGACGTGACCGGGCAGGTGAAGCCGCAAAATCTTGAGCAGGCGGCGGAGCAGTTTGAGGCGATGTTCCTGCGCTCGCTGATGAAGCAGATGCGTAAAGCCTCGCAGGCGCTGGTGGACGACAACCCGTTCGACAGCAAGCAGCAGCGCATGATGCAGGAGTTCTACGACGATAAGCTTACCTCTCAGCTGGCGTCGCAGCGCAGCACCGGGCTGGCGCAGATGATCATCGCCCAGCTGGGAGCACAGGAGAGCGCCGCGCTTAAGAATACGCAGCCTTTGGCCGCTATAGATGAACATCTACAGGAATTAAAAATCCCCGTTGTGCCGGTAATACGTCGCGGGCAGGAGTAAACCATGAATATGTTCAATATTGCCTGGAGCGGCTTGCAGGCCGCTCAGTTTGGGATGAGCGTGACCTCCATGAACATCTCCAACGTGCTGACGCCGGGCTACAGCCGTCAGGGCATTATCCAGAGTTCGGTTGCCACCATGGGACCGGGCGGCATGTCGGCGGGTGCGGGCGTGCAGGTCGACAGCATTCGCCGCGTCTCTGACCAGTACCTGACGAACCAGGTATGGCAGAGCAACAGCAAGGCGAACTACTACGGCATCAATAACCAGTACCTCAGCTCGCTGGAAAAAGTCATCGGTACCGACTCCACGAGCCTGGGCACCGGGCTGGACGATTTCTTTTCCGCCCTCAGCGCCCTGACCAAAGAGCCGGAAAGCGAAGCCAACCGTCAGCAGCTGCTGAACCAGGCTGGCTCGCTGGCGACGCGCTTCAATAATATGAATGACTTCATCAACGGCCAGAAGACGTCGGTAGCGAACCAGCGCGACACCATCGTCGGGCAGATCAACACTCTGACGGCGAGCATTGCTGACTACAACAAAAAAATCATGGAGATGGACTCCACGGGCGGCAACAGCAACGTGCTGCGCGACCAGCGCGACGAGCTGGTTAAGCAGCTCAGCACCTACGCTGACGTGAAGGTCACCGAAGACAGTAACGGCAGCTACACCGTGGCGATGAAAAACGGCCAGCCGCTGGTGAGCGGTAAAGTGGCGGGCGAACTGAGCAACAGCCTGGATGCCAGCGGCAACCCGGTATTAAGCCTGAACTTTTCCAACACCACCTTCTCCCTGAACCCGTCCGCGGGCGGGCAGCTTGGCGCGCTGTACGATTATGAAACCGGCGAGCTGGCGGACATGCAGGCCTCGGTGCAGGGCATGGCGGAAGCGGTGGCAACCCTGTTTAACGACCAGCTGGCGAAAGGATTTGATAAGAACGGCAATCCCGGCAAGCCGCTGTTCAGCTTCGATCTTAATAACCCGAACGGGATTTTGCAGGTTAACGATCTCGATCCTAACGAGCTGGCGCTGTCCGACACCGCTGGCGAGCAGGGGAACGGCGGCAACCTGCAGGCGCTGATCGACCTGAAGAACACCAAAGTCGATATCGGCGGCATGGGCAACATGAGCCTGAACGAGGGCGCGGCGGCGATTATCTCTAACATCGGTATCGCCAGTAAAAAATCCCAGAGCGAGCTGGAGGCGGCGCAGGGCGTTTACGACCAGGCGCAGCTGCAGCGCAATAACCTCAGCGCGGTAAACCAGGATGAAGAGGCCATGAACCTGCAGATTTACATGCAGTCCTACCAGGCCAACGTCAAGGTGATTTCCACCGGCAACCAGATTTTCAGCGACCTGTTAAGCATGTTTTAACCGCCGCTAAGGAAGAGAGTGATGCGAATCAGTAGTCTTTATAATTCAGATGCCATGCTGGCGCAGCTTGGTGTTAACGGCACCCGGATGAGCAAGCTGATGGAGCAGATGTCCACCCAGAAGCGGATTAACGTGCCGTCCGACGATCCGGTCGCCGCGACGCGCCTGGTTCAGCTTAACCGCGAGCAGGCGGCCATTAAGCAGTATCAAAACAACATAACCGGCCTCAGCGGCGCGCTCTCCACCCAGGAAGCGCACGTGACCGCCATGAGCAACCAGCTGCTGTCACTGAACGACAAGCTGCTGGCGGCGGCAAACGGCACCCACAGCACCGCGGATATGGCCGGCTTCGGGGCCGAGCTTTCCACGATGCTCGATTCGCTGGTGGCGTCGATCAACGCCCAGAACGAGAGCGGCGGCTACCTTTTCTCCGGCACCAAAACCGACACCAAGCCGGTGGTCTGGGACGAGGCGCAGGGGAAATATATCTACCTGGGCAATAGCGGTTCGCGCGAAACCACGGTAGCCAACGGCGTGAACGTGACGGAAAACACCCACGTGGTAGGTGCCTTTTCCGGCAGCGGCGACGATCTGGAGATGCTGAACAAGCTGAAGGCGCTGAGCGATAAAATGCAGGACCCGGACATTCCCGTGAGCGATTACCAGGATGATATCAACGAGATGATTGAGCTCTCCGGCAACGCTCGCGATAAGGTCGCCGCTATCTTTACCGACCTCGGCGGACGTCAGAACCGCCTGACGATGCTGAGCGACGCGCACGCGGACGTCAGCATGGCGAACGATCAGGTCGTGCGCGATTTGTCCGACACCGACTGGGCGACGACCAGCATTAACCTGCAGTTATTCACCAACTCCGTACAGATCACCAACAAAGCGTACAGCATGATCAGTCAGCTTTCGCTCTTTAGCATGATGTAATTGCCATGCAGGTTGGATTAAAAGCAACATCGCTTGCCACCACGCCCGCCCCCGTCAGAACCACGCCGGGAGCGGCAACGTCCGTTGCGCGTCCCGACGCGCTGGCGAACGTCCGGCCTACCGGGCCGCAGTTTCCCGAGTCGGCGCTGCTTTCCCGGCGTCCGCTGCGCTATAACGTTCAGCTCAACCAGCAGCTGACGTCGGTGCAGAAGGCCGAGAGCTATCTCAGCGAAACGGAGACGCAGCTGCTGATGCTGCGCCACCAGGCGACGCGCGGCGGCGGCGCGGAAAGCGCGAAGGCGGTGAATATGCTGCTGCGACAGCGCGGCACGCTCTCGGGTGGGACGGTCGATCGCAATTTCAACGTGACGCTGCAGCAGAAAAGCCAGGTGAACTTTACGCTGCCGGGGATGGAGAAAATCCTTGAACCATCGTCCGGCGAAACGCTGGTATTTGCCCTCGGCGGCGGCAGGCGCGAGCTTACCGCCGTGGCAATTCCGCCGCAGGCAACGCCGCGTCAGGCGCTGATGCAGCTAAACGTCGGGCTGGGTAAGCTCGGCATTCACGCGACGCTAAGCGGGGAAGGCCAGGTGCGTTTTCAGGTGGCGGAAGATCGCTGGGCGCGGGTGAGCCATAATTTCAGCGTGCGCGGCGAAGGACAGCAGTTCCCGGCAGATGCCTTCACCCTGCTGGCCCCGGCGGCGGAGCCGAGCCGGGAAGATGAGGTGGGCCTGCTCGCCAGCCAGTGGTCGCCCGGCGCGAGCGGCAAAATGCAGCAAACGCTGGAGCAAATTACCCGCGAGCGCAGCAAGTTACATCAGCACCAGGAGCGCGTGTCCGCGCGCATCCAGGATATGTCGGCGGCCTATACTCCGGACGAAGCGCTTGAGACGGCGCGGGCGCTGGGCAGCGCGTTGGCGAACGGCGGAACGCAGTACGGGTTGCTGGCGAAAGCGTTGGCAGCGCAGGGGAATGTGTCCTTGACGACGGTGAAGAATTTGCTGGGCGAGTGAGAATACCCCTCTCCCTGAATGGAGAGGGAGTCCCGTAAACTGCAGGGCTACTTCCTGAGCGGATATAAAAATATCGCTCCGCTTTGTGCCACTACCAGTGGCTGCGTATCTTCCAACAGCGGCTGCATCCAAAAATCCACGTGCATCAGCATATCCACCAGGCCATCAATCATCAGCCCTTTCTGCATTGTGCTGTAGTAAATCGGCGTGTAGGAAAAGAACTGCCTGCCGTTTTGCTGGTTGATCTGCGTGAACTTCCCCTTCAGGACAAAGCGATTGTCGTTCGGATTGGTAATGGTCGTCAGGATCGCATTGTTCGCGCTCTGCATGTGTGAATCGTACACTTCCTTTCGCTGCGACATCAGATCGTAAAAGCCGAGCTGCAAAAATCCCTCAACGCTGGGCTGCGGAGGGGTTTGCGCCTGAATGATGCGCACGGCGGCGAGCGCAGCAAGGGCAACCAGAACATAGGCCAGCAGCCATTTCCAGTTAAGCACAGGTTTCCATCTCACTGATTTTCCTCCTCGTCTCTCGAAGTATCAGGTTGTTCAGCTGGGTGGTGTCAATGCGCCAGTGGTAAATCGCCATCACCAGCTGCTTTTTATCGCAGCGGCTTTTGAGCGCAAAGGTATAGTTGAGCGTTTGGTCAACGCTCTGGTAGTAGACCGACATGTCGATCGACTGAGATTTGATCTGCTGGTTAATGGCATAAAGGGTGTCTTTGATCTTGCTGTAAAAATCCTCTTTATTCATCGTCGGACGGTTTGCTTCAGAAATTTCGTAGATGCGGATGTTGCTGTATACCCCTGCCTCCTGCTCTGCCGCGACCAGCCGCGATCCTCGCGTGTTGGCGTATTGCCAGCCAGCCGTGCCGCTGGCAATGACGACCATCACGAGCAGCACAAAGGCCGCTAGCCACTGCGGGAGCCGAAAGCATGGGGCTTTTTCACGGGGAAAAACGCGGGCGTGCGTCGCCTCCACGTCTGCCTCAATGAGCTCTTGCGGGGCTGCCGGAAGGATCTCCGCCGAACCGCCAGTCTCTTCCTCCTGCTGCGCGACGGGCAGCATGGCGGGGGCGTCGATCTCTTCGCTTTCACGTTCAACGCAGCGGCACCACGAATGCTCCAGCAGATAACCCTTTTTGGGTATGGTTTTGATTATTCTCTGCGTTTTTCCATCGTCTTCCAGCGCCGTGCGTAATGCGTGAATCGCATTCGGCAAACTATTATTGCCAATAACGCGCCGCTCCCAGACCAGATTAGTAAGTTCTTCACGAGTAAGTATTTTTCCGGCATTGGTGACTAAAATATCCAGCAGTTTTAATTGATACTCACCAAGGCGTTTTCTTTCGCCGGATACGAGGCTGATGATTGAGCCAGAGGGTAAATCGACTAACCAGTTGTTTACCGCATAATATGTTTTATTCATGGCAAGTAATGGTCGTTACCCACTCCATATAGATTTAATTTTCAGGCATTGCACAAAAACTGTGCGAAATGCTTAATGTAAATTAATCATTAAATCCGTTTAAAATTCATTGTGAATTGCCGCTTGCCTGCGGAAGTATGCAAAAAGACGCACTGTGAGGATGAAAAATGGAAAAAAATCCCACCTGGAGGCGGGAAGTTTCATCCGGCATTGTAGGCCTTTTCTGAGATATGTTTAGGAAGTTTATCTTCCGTGGCACATTTTTACGCGATAAAAGTGTGATATGCAACAAATTATTGAACGATTTCACCCCTTCCGTATTAATGCTTTTCAGTAAAGGTTAAAGCGAATCGATTTTTGATCACTTTATTTATAATTTGTTTAGGAATGTAGCAGGGATGTTTTAATCGAAAGTCGGGTAAATGAGACTCTTTTCAGGCTGTACCTCAAAAAAGTAAATAAATGTAATTATTATTTAAGTTTGAATGTCGCTGTGTCGCTATACATTCTTTCTTTTTAATCGGTATTTAATGACAGTCGTGACTATTGATTGTTATTTTATTTTCGTGCAGAAAATTTATTTTTTTTCATTTCCGATTTAATTCTCCGTCGAGCTGTGTCGTTTTACCTCAGTACCAGAGAGAAGAACCTGGCAGACAGGTTTAAAAGGAGAATTTGAACATGGCACTTTCTATTTTTACTAACGCCTCTTCCATGGCATCCGTTAACGCGCTGAATAAATCCAACAGCATGCTGTCTACCGCGATGGAGCGCCTGGGCACCGGTAAACGCATCAACTCTGCGGCAGATGACGCAGCGGGCCTGCAGATTGCTACCCGTCTTCAGGGCCAGTCCAACGGTATGAGCGTTGCTCAGCGCAACATCTCCGACGCCACCGCGCTGCTGCAGACCGCTGAAGGCGCGTTTGATGAAGTGAGCAACATCATGTACCGCATGAAAGACCTCGCAACGCAGGCAGCGAACGACACCAACGGCGCGGAAGATCGTAAGGCGCTGCAGTCTGAAATGGACGAGCTGAACAACGAGCTCGATAACATCATGAACAACACCAAGTATGCCGGTGAGAGCCTGTTCGCAAGCGGCGGTAAATTCTCCTCTGCGATGAACTTCCAGATCGGCGCATCAACAAGCGAAAGCCTGAAAGTTGACGTGAGCAAAGAGCTGACAACAGTGAAAGGCGCAAGCGGCCTGGGTGCACTGAAGACGTCTTCTGGCGCATCCGGCGCGCTGCTTACCTCCTCTGGTGCACAGGGCATGATCACCAAAGTTGAAAACGCTATCTCTCAGGTGGGTACGCTGCGCTCCAAGCTGGGTGCGAACATCAACCGTCTGGGCCACACCGCGGCGAACCTGGCGAACATGAAAGACAACACCGACCTGGCGCTGGGCAATATTCGCGATGCGGACTTCGCATCCGAAGCGTCAAGCATGACGCGCAACCAGATGCTGGCGCAAACCAGTATGTCCATGCTGAAGCAGTCCAACAGCATGTCCGGTATGGTGATGAACCTGCTGGGCTAATCCACCTCACCGTTGCAAAAAACACCGCTGTAAGGCGGTGTTTTTGTATGCGGGCACTTCCCTTCCTGTTTTCCCTTTGAGGGGAAGAATGCCTTCCTTCCCGCTCTTAACTAACTGTATTTCAATAATTTTAAAATTGGCACGGTGTTTGCTTTAAACGAGCATGGTTTAGCAACAGGTGCGAACGGAGAACCTCAACATGGCAGATTTTAGCAGCATTGATCCCCAGACTCTGGCTCAGCAGCTGGCGACATACGACATCATGTCGATGCAAAACCAGTTGAAAACCAAATCGTCGACCATGAATGCGCAAAAGAAAGCCCTCGACGCGCTGAAAACCGCGCTGGGCGATTTCCGCACCGCGATGTCCGGGCTTAACGGCACCAACAGCGGCATGCTGAAAAACGCCGTCAGTATGAACCGGGAAGGCATTGCGAACGTTACCGCGAACTCAAACGCGCTGAAGGGCACCTACAACATAGAGGTGATGCAGCTCGCCTCTGCCCACCAGATCGGTTTTGAAGGCATGACCGATGAGAGCATCAAAAATGCCACCGGCACCATGGACATTGAGCTGGGCGGTGAAACCCTCTCCATCAATCTCGACGACATGGAAAGCCTGAGCGACCTCACGAAGGCGATTAACGGCGATGAAAATAACCCAGGCGTGACGGCGTCCTTAATCCGCACCGACGGCAGCGTCACGCTAATGCTCAGCAGCGATGAGAGCGGCGCAAAAAATACGATTTCCGTAGGCGGTACGGGCGGCTTCGATTCAACGAACGCGAAGACGATTTCTGAGGCATCCGACTCTGAAATCAAAATGGGTGACATGACCTTCACCAACAGCTCGAACACCCTGGATAAGCTGATTGACGGGGTAACCATCGAGCTGACCTCATTAACTGAGGCCGGTAAACCGCTGACGATCTCCGTTGGAACCGACAGCGAAGGCACTAAGGAACAGCTCCAGACCTTTATCAATGCCTACAACACGCTGCAGGACACCCTCACCAACCTGACGAAAAGCGGCAACGGCGACGACGAAACCCGCGGCGCCTTTGCGGGTGATGCCACCATGTCTTCGCTCGATCGTGAGCTAAACGACGTGATGCGACAGGTCTTCGGCGGCATGCGGATGTCTGATTTTGGCATTACCGCAGACAAAGACGGCAAGCTTGAGATCGACAATGAAAAGCTGGACGCCGCGTTGAAGGCCGATCCGCAAAAGCTCAGCGACCTGTTCAACGGCAAGGACGGGCTGCTGGCCAAAATGGACAAGTCTCTTGACCGTTATCTGAACTCCACCAATGGCTTGCTGAAGGGCCGTCAGGACGTGCTGGATCGCCAGCAGAGCGACATTGATACCAAAACGGAAGCGATGAACGCGCGCTATGAAACCTCTTATAACCGCTATCTGAAGCAGTTCACGCAGCTGCAGCAGGCGTTGGCATCGATGAACAACACCATGAGTATGTTTGGCTTAGCTTAAGGAAATAATCGCGTTTATGTACGGGAACGAGCAGCAAGGCTTCGGCCACTATCGGGAGTCCGACCTGGCGATTCAGGCCGCCGCAGCAAACCCTCACCAGCTGGTGCTAATGCTGTTTAACGGCCTGATGGACGAACTGGTGCGGGCTAAGAGCCACATCGCCGCGCGCCGCTATGACCGCAAGGTTCAGAGCATCAATAAATGCATCGATATTCTCAACGCACTCACCAGCTCGCTGGATTTTGAAAAGGGCGGCGAGCTGGCGCTGAGCCTCGCCAACCTTTACGACTACTGCGTGTATCGCCTTTATGACGCCAGCCACAAGCTTTCCGTTAGCCACATTGAAGAGGTTGAAGGCATTCTGCGCAACCTGCAGGAAGGCTGGGAAAAAATGGGGCAGCAGCATGGATGACGTACAGGTGATGCGTTTTCTGGCGCGCTCCCTGGCACATTCGGCCAGCCAGCACGACTGGCCGAAGCTTGGGGAGATTGACGCACAGATTGCCGCCCTGCTGACCGCGCTGAAGGGCCAGACGCTGAGCGCCGAAACGCGCGAGGCGCTGGCCGAGCTGCGGCAGACGCACGTCCGGGTCCATCAGTTCTGCCAGACGCAGAGCGACGAGCTTGAGCAGAAGATGGCGCAGTCCCGCCGCAATCGGGCTGGGGCAACCGCCTACGCGCTGTTTTCCGACGCAGAGGATGCGGGACGATGAACCTGGTGCTTTCACAGCTGACGCAGCTTCCCGTTGCCGCCGAGCCGGTCGACGCCGCGCCGCTTCCTGCTTTCAGCGCGACTGGGCAGGTGGTGCCCGTGGCGGGAGAGGATGTCAGCCAGGCGGCTCCGGCGTTTAACGATGCGCTGCTGAACATCATCAACACCCTGATGGGCGTCGAGCAGCCGCGCGAAAATCCCCTCGTGCTGGCGGGCGTTAGCGCCAAAGACGATGACGACGAGCGCAAAGCGCAGCGCGACGATCCGCAGGCGCTGGCAAACAGCATCATCGGTTCGCCCGAACGACTGCTGGATGCGCTGCTGATGGCAAGCCAGATGCCGGTGAAAACGCTGAACGTCACCCAGACTCCCGCGCCGCTGGCGGGCGACACGTTGCAGATAAAACACCTCAGCGCAGGGCCGCAGCCTGTGGCCGAACCGCTCCCCCGGGGGCCGCAGATTCAGCCGCAGCCGCAGCTCGAGCAGCTTAACGTCGCGCCTGCGCCCGTCTTGGAGCCGGTAAAGCCGATGCTGCACGAGCCTGGTAAGGCGCTGGCGACGGCCCTGCCGGACATGGCCCAGCCGACAGGCGGCTCGGCGTTTACCGCTGCGATGGACAAACAGACGGTGAACCTGCCGCCGATCGCGATGGATGCCGACGAGGCGAAGTGGGCGCAGCAGCTGCACGGCGCGCTTAACGAGCGCCTCCAGCTGCAGGTTCGCAGCCAGGTCCAGCACGCGACCATCCGCCTCGACCCGCCGGAAATGGGCAAAGTGGAGATTTCGCTGCACATCGAAAACGGGCGCATGCAGGTACACATCAGCGCCAGCAGCGGGGAAACCTATCGTGCGCTTCAGCAGATCAGCAGCGAGCTGCGCCAGAGCCTGACCGAGCAAAACGTGATGCAGGTAAACGTGCAGGTCTCATCCCAGTCCGGACAACAGCAGCAGCAGGGGCAGCCGCGCAGTATGTTTGCGCCGGAAGAGGGCCCGGCAGCCGGGGCGGAAATTGCCCCTGAAAACACCCTGTCGACCGCTGACAGAGACGATTCAGTACTACTTACGGTTTAAAACACACCCATTATGACCATTAAGACTTTCTCTTTAGGGCTGGTGATTGCCCTCATTGCCGCAGTATTTGCCGCCGTACTCACCGTCGTCGGCACCCAGTATCTCAGCCAGGACGAGCAAAAAGGCTCGGTTATTCGCGATCTGTTCTCCTCGTCGGAAGAGAGCGTCGTGGAGTTCGTTGAAATCAAAAACGTGGTCGTGACGTTAAAAAGCCAGGGCGATTCAGAACGTTATTTGCTGCTCGAACTGGCACTGGCGACAAACTCCGCGGCCGACACGCGCCGCGCGGAAGAGATGTCGCCCGCCATTCGCGGAGCCACCGTCAACCTGCTGTCGTCGAAGGAGTACGATGCGGTGCGCGAGATGAGCGTTGAGGCGCTGCGAGAACAGCTGATGAGCGCCTATGCCGCCCGGTTTGCAAGCCTGAAAACGCGTGTGCCATTCAAGGACGTGATTATCAGCAAAATGGTCTTTCAGTAAGTCGCGGTAGCGGATGGACATGATGGATTTTATCGCTGACGACGCCCTCACGCCGGAAGAGGAGGCGAAGTACGTTAACGCCTATCTGCCGCTGGTTCACAAGGTGGTGAAACAGCTCGCGTGGCAGACCAGCAGCGTGATGGACAGAGAAGATATGGAGCAGATTGCCCTGATGGGGTTGCTCACGTCTCTGCGCCGCTATGGGCACCCGGACGAGCAGTTTGGTGCCTACGCCGCCCAGCGCATCCGCGGCGCGGTGCTCGACGAACTGCGCGAGCTGGACTGGCGCCCGCGCAGGCTGCGCCAGAAGAGCCACAAGATCAACGACGCGATACGGGAAGTGACGCGCAGGCTGGGCAGAACGCCGAGCTTTGACGATCTCAAACACCATCTCTCCATCACCGCGGAGGAGTACCACGAATATTTGCTGCTGGATTGCGCCAAATCACTGGAGAGTCTTGATGATTTGCTGGGCGGAGATGCCCTGAATGAAACGCTGAATGGCCGTTCGCTGGAAGACGAAATGGTCACCAGCGGTACGTTAAGGGCTGCGCTGGCAAGCCTTGATGAGCGTGAGCAGATGATCCTCACCCTCTATTACCAGCAGGAAATGAGCCTGAAAGAGATTGCGCTGGTCCTCGATTTAACCGAGGCGCGCGTGTGTCAGCTCAATAAAAAGATCGCTCAAAAGATCCAGTCTTTTTTCCAGAAGTGAAAGGTATATGCAAAAGTTTCTCGGTATTTTCATTATTTTCGCCTGCGTAGTGGGCGGTTTTCTTATGTCCGGCGGGCGGCTGGCGTCATTCTGGCAGCCGGGCGAAATTATTATCATTCTGGGGGCGGGCCTGGGCGCGATGGTGCTGGCGAACCCGAAGCCGGTGCTGGCAGAGATGTACCGCCAGTTCCGCGGCATCATGCGCAAAAACGAGTACACGGATGAGTACCAGCGCCAGCTGCTGATGCTGCTGTACGAGCTGCTTGAGCTGGTGCAGGACGGCGGCCTGAAGGTGCTCGATGAGCATATTGAAGTGCCGGAGAGCAGTCCGCTGTTCCAGAAATACCCGCTGATTTTACAGAACAAGGCCATCATCACCTTTATTGCGGACAACTTCCGACTGATGGCGATGGGCAAAATCAACGAGCACGAGCTGGAAGGCATTCTTGAGCAGGAGCTGGTGGCGATGGAAGAGAACCTGCTCCAGCCCTCCCGCTCGCTGCAGCGTACCGCGGAAGCGATGCCGGGCTTCGGGATCTGCGCGGCGGTACTGGGGATCATCATCACCATGCAGTCGATCGACGGTTCGATTGCGGTGATCGGCGTAAAAGTGGCGGCCGCGCTGGTAGGGACGTTCCTCGGCGTGTTCTTCTGCTACTGCCTGATGGACCCGGTGGCGAACGCCATGGAGCAGCGCACCAAGAAGCAGATGGCGGTGATCGAGTGCGTGCGTACCGTGCTGGTCAACCACGTGGCCGGTAAGCCTACGCTGCTGGCGGTGGACGCCGGGCGCAAAATGCTGCCGCTGGACTCAAAGCCAACCTTCGCGACGCTGGACGGCTGGGTGAACCAGATGACGGGTGGATCCTGATGCGCAAAGGTCGTGGAAAAGAACATACCACTATCATCAAGCGCTCCTCGCGCAAAAGTCATGACGCGTTTCACGGCGGCGCGTGGAAGGTGGCCTTTGCCGACTTTACGCTGGCGATGATGGCGCTGTTTATGGTGCTGTGGATCATGGGCGCGGTGACAGAAGAGGAACGAAAAGAGATCGTTTCTCAGCTCAACGGCGAGTCGATTTTCAACGGCCAGTCTCTGTCGCCTATCACCCAGCCGCACGGCGTGGGCGGCAAAATTGCGGTGACGGAAAAACGCGATCGCGGAGATCATAAAGCGTCGTCGCCGAAGCAGGAGACGGCAAACATGCCGGCGATTGTCGCGAAGGGTGAAAGCCTGGTCGACGTGAACACGCGCTCGCAGCGCGAAATCGAAGATCTGGCGCGGATCATCATGAAAATCACCTCGGCCTATGACGCCCAGTCGAACCTGAAAATTGAAATTGTGCCGCAGGGGCTGCGCATCCTGATCACCGACGACCAAAAGCGCGAAATGTTCCAGCGCAGCAGCGCGATCCTGACGCCGTTCTTCAAGCGGCTGCTCACGGAGTTTGCGCCGGCGCTGAACAAGATCGACAACAAGATCATCATTACCGGACACACCGACGCCACTCGTTTTCGCGATCAGGATCTGTACAACAACTACAACCTGTCGGGCGAGCGCGCGATGCAGGCGCGTAAGGTGCTGACCAACGCCGGGCTGGCGCAGGACAAAGTGCTGCAGGTCAGCGGCATGGCGGATCAGATGCTGATTGACCCGGATAACCCGCTCAGCTCGTCGAACCGGCGTATCGAGATCATGGTGCTGACCCACTCGGCCAGCGATTCGCTGTACCAGTTCTTTGGCCAGCACGGTGAAAAGGTTATTAAGCCGATCGTGGATAAACTTTCGCAGAAGAAATAAACGGTTTGACGATGTTCACCCTTACCCACTTTCAGAAAGCCGCGGGCCTCGCGCTTGCCGCCGCGCTCGTGATGGCGTGCAGCGCGGCCGCGCAGGCCGCACCGCGCGGTGAAAAAATGACCGTTGCGGAGAAGGAACGCGCGGAAAAGGCCAGGAAGCGCAACCGGGAAATGCTGCTTAAAACGTCGCGGACCCGCCTTGCCGTTGTGCCCCTGACGCCGGAGCAGAAGCGCCGCATCAGCGAGCAGCGCCGCCTTGAGCGTGCGCAAAACCGCGAGCTGCTGGCGATGCACAGGCGCTGGCAGCCGGGAACGCTCTCCACGGACATGATCTGGGAGCCGCTGCCGGGCGAGCGGGTAAGCCCGCGGCTGCAGGCTTCGCTCAGGCAGGTTATCCGCCTGCTGCAGCAGCAGATCGGCAAGCCCTACGTCTGGGGCGGCCAGACGCCCGAGCAGGGCTTCGACTGCAGCGGCCTGGTGTTTTATGCCTTTAATCCGGTGCTGAGCCGCAACCTGCCGCGCACCGCCAACGGTATGTTCCAGGACCGCACGCTGCGCCCCGTCGGTCAGGACAAGCTCCGCCGCGGCGACCTGGTCTTTTTCAATATCAACGATCGTCCCGGAGCCGACCACGTTGGCGTTTATCTCGGAGACGGGCAATTTATCGAAGCGCCGCGAACCGGCCTGAACATTCGCGTGAGCCAGCTTTCCGACCGCTTCTGGCAGGACCACTACCTCGGTGCCCGCCGGATATTAACCGAAGAGGCCGTGCTGTAACGACCTGACGCTGAATACCCCTCAAGGGATGCGCCGCCACGGATGGCCCCTTATTTTTAAAAGATTGACTGAGAAACTTTTTATGAACCTGATGCGTAAAAAATTTGCCATTGACGATGGCTCTACCAACGTCAAAATCAGCTGGATTGAAAACGGTACGCTGAAAACCGTGGTCTCGCCGAACTCCTTCCGCAAGGACTGGAAAAGCGCGGCGCTGCTGCGCGGCCAGGCGGTATATAACTACACCATCGGCACCACCAAATACACTTACGACGCTACCTCCGACAAAGCGCTCTCCACCACGCACATTGATTACCAATATGATGATTTAAACCTGCTGGCGGTTCACCACGCGCTGCTGCAAACCGGCGTTGCGCCCTGCGAGGTCGAGGTGATTGTTACCCTGCCGATCACCCAGTTCTACAAGCCGGACGACTGCCAGCGCAACGAAGAGCGCATTGAAGCGAAACGCCAGAACCTGATGCGCGACATCAGCCTGAACAAGGGCGAGCTGTTCCGCATCGTTGACGTTCAGGTCATGCCGGAGAGCCTGCCCGCCGCGCTATCGCATCTTCTGAACTCCAACGTGAACGAATTTACCAAATCGCTGGTGATCGACTGCGGCGGTACGACGCTGGATATGGGCATCGTGGTCGGCGAGTTTGACGACGTGTCGGCGATTTACGGCAATAACGAGATTGGCGTCGCGATGGTCACCGACGCCACGCGCAAGCTGCTGGCGGCGGCGGACAGCGACTCCAGCTATCTGGTGGCGAATGAGCTTATCAAGCGCCGCCACGACGCCGGGTTCGTCCGCAGCGTGGTGAACGATGAGTCGCGCATTGGCGACATTCTCGAAAAGATTGAGATCAAGATTCAGGAGCTGGGCGACCAGGTGGCCTACGAGGCGAAAAAATTCGCGAAAAACCCGAACCGCGTGTATCTGGTCGGCGGCGGTGCGCACCTGATTGAAGGCGCGATCCGCGAGGCCTATGCGACGCTCGGCGACCGAGTAGTCACCATTGAGAACCCGCAGAGCGCGCTGTCGCGCGAGATTTGCCTCTATCATTCGGAGTCGGGCGCGGAGGCGGTCGATGAGCCGCTGATGGCCGAGGTGGGCGAGAATGCGTAAGGGGCAAATCCGCCGCGTAAATCTCTCCCTTCACCTGACGCCGGACCAGTCGCGCGCGGACATGCGCGCGATGCAGCAGCTGCAGAAATGGCATCAGTCGATGAATCAGTCTGACAGCATCGACGATACGAATATGGAAATCCGCGCGTTTCACCGCAACGTATATTTGGCGGGGCTTCAGCTGCACCTGCTGGACCCGTCGCTGTGCCACCACGTGGCGGAATCGCTGGGGCGTGAACCTCTGTCGCTGGCGGCGCTGCTGTCGGAGCTTCAGCCGCAGCCGCAGAGCGATGCCGCGTCGGAGCAGTTGGCGGAGCTGCAGAAGATCCGCGAAGAGATTGCCGCGCTCAGGCCGCTGATGGAGCAGCAGAAGCTGGCTCTTCAGCAGCTGCGGATGGCAGCAAAAACCGTCAGCCCGACGGCGTCGGAGCGCAGCAGCGGGCAGGAAGAGGTGGCGCTCAGCGACGTTGATACGCCGACGCAGAAAATGCAGAAAGTGCGGAAGAAAGGTATTTTTTGACGCCATTCCCCCTGGCTACGCGGGGGGAGACGCCGATCAGGTAATCACCATCGGCCAGTCTGGCGGCGTGTGGCTCATCGCCTCAACCATCACCACTTTAATATTTTCCCAGACGGCAGCGATATCCACCAGGGTGATGCCAAGCAGGCCCGTCGCGAACCAGCATGCGGCCCCAAGCCCCAGCAGGGTGCTGATTACCGCAAGACCGGCATAGTCGGATTTACGAAACTGAATGTTCAGCGTGCTGGCTAAAAACATCAGTACCGCACTCAACAAAGGCCAGCGCAGGAGAACCATGCTGGTAGTAATGGTTGCCATAAACCCATCCTCTACAAAACAGACGACCTGAATGAAACGGTGTTTCTCGTTACAGAATATGTGTGAACTATATCACATTTGTTGATTTATTCGCCAGTGTCTGTGCGATCAAAAAACGGTTTTTATTCCTCAGGTAAAGAGTGTGTGCAGGCTGGCCCTGCCTTCGGCGCGCGAGGAGGCGCCCCCCAGCGTGCCGGAAACGTCCATCGGGCTAGTGGTGATACCTCAAATTCGGTTTTTATAAGAGGGGCTCAGTCGAATCATAAAATAGTGCGGCGAAGACTGATTATTTATAAATCAACGCACACAATGCCCCACAGTAAATAGCATAAAACGTCATGATAAAGGTGCGCTTTTTTCATGCTGCCAGAAGTTTGGCTTAATCAACGATCGTCTGTTGTGTTATCTTCCCTCCGCCCTCGAGGGCTGGATAATTATTTTCCTTAATTGAAACGGAACGAATACTTACAGTTTCACTTACGGGAAAATATTATCGTCATAACGAAATTTAAGATTTTTAATACGAAAAGTCAGTTGCTAACTTCGCATGATTCATGCAACGTAATCACCTGTTTAACACAGCATCCGGCCTTCATTACTACAGGCGTACAACATGCAGGGATATAGGGCGGGAAATGAATCGTAGCGCGCGGCGCAAGATGCTCAGGGTGGTAGGGATCATCATGGTAGTTATGCTGCCGGTGATGCTTGCGCTATGGTTTGCCCAGCTAAGAGCCGTGTCTGAAACAAGCGCCCAGCTACGGACATTTGCTGAACTGGCTTTAGACAAAACTGAGCTGGTTATACAACAGGTTGATCTGGCCCGGGACGAGGCAGAAAAATATCGGGGCGAGCTCTGTACCCCGGGACACCGTCAATATATGTTGAACGTTGTTCGTGGTCGCCTGTTTGTTGCCGATTTAATTTACGCTGAAGGTCAGAATTTTCTTTGTTCGACCGTTTTTACACCGGATCAACCCTACGCCATACCCGTCGCTAATTACACGCGAAAACCTGACGTCGCTATCTATTATTATCGCGACACCCCATTTTATACTGGCTATAAAATGACATATATGCAGCGCGGAAATTATGTAGTGGTCGTTAATCCACTTTCATACAGCGAAGTCATGTCCGCGGATCATTCTCTCTCGTGGGGGGTTTACGACACGGTAACCAATGCTTTCTTTTCCGTCAGTCAGAAAGCCAACGTTTCGTTATTAAATTCGCTGATTCGGGATAAGGAATCGGTATTTCAAAAAGATAACCGCTTTTATACGATCGTCACATCCCCTAAAAGACCGATTGCGGCCATTGTGTCGACATCGAATAAACGCTTTTATGAAACGCTTTATCATCAGGCGACATTAACGCTGCCGCTGGGCATGATCTGCAGCATTATTATTTTGCTGGTCTGGTCCCGTACTCATCGTGAGCTTAATTCGCCGGGGCGTTTACTGCACCGGGCGCTGAACAAACGCCAGCTTTGCGTGCACTATCAACCGATTATTGATATTAAGAACAACCGGTGTGTCGGCGCGGAGGCGTTGTTACGCTGGCCGGGTTTTAACGGGCAGGTGATGAGCCCGGCTGAGTTTATTCCGCTGGCTGAAAATGAGGGGATGAGCGAGCGGATTACGGATTACGTCGTTGAGGAAGTGTTCAGCGATTTGGGCCATTTCCTGGCCGAGCATCCGCATCTCTATATTTCGATTAACCTGTCGGC
>OGJK01000394.1_pt1 | contig 47679 bp, 48 predicted proteins | sample 1571961 | NCBI WGS metagenome assembly OGJK01 (sample SAMEA2582120, study PRJEB24529) | metagenome | biome: Human gut stool | place: China | collected 2011 | reverse complement strand
TATTCACAAATCTTATATCAGTTTTTAACGTTTACACAAAACTTGAAACGGTCTCCCCGAAATAAAATTAGGGTGCACATCACCTTCCGTATAAGTAGGTATAGAAGTGCACCCTTAGTGACTAAGGGATATTTCTTGATTAGCTTGATTTTTTCACAGTCTCATTGTCAAGTAAATATTCCGAATAATATTCCATCAGTTGTCCAATAATCTGGCAATCTCTAATTAACATGTCGTTTGTGCCTACTAAATCATGATTTCTAACCTCAAGAATATTAATCAAGAATCGTATATCGCAAGTTTATTATTACTCATTCAACATTAATTTCACCTGATTATCTACATATTTTTCGTATGGATCATACTCTACCTGCACAGATGGATCCTCATATTTTTTTATAATTTTAAAAGGCACACCATAATCGCTAACTTTTTTAGCTCTCTCATTAGTAGCATTATACTCAAGCTTTTGTAATAAAAAGCTAATACTTTTTACATCTTCCATATCACACTGTCGCTCCTTAGACTGAACAAAGCGATACAAAATATCAAATGTCCCAAAATATTTCACCAATTGATATTTAAACGTATTATATACGGTATCAGCCACATATCTCATCGCCCTATCCATATTCATCCCTTTATTTTTTATCTGGTATTCAACCATGCCCATAAAACCATTGTCTAGATATGCTTGTAACAGTATTACTAAAAGAGAATATTGTTTTCCTGACTTCGCAATAAATTTATGAGTAATCATAAATTTCAATTTACCATTACTTACAATTGGAGCAATAATATTCAAGACCGTTTGCAAACCATCCCAATTTATTTTATGCCCCCTGCTAAACACTACTGAATTTACTAAGTTGTCAATACTTTCTCGTTCAGCAATATCCAAGTGTATTATACTTTCATACAATGTAATTTTATCTCTTGGTCCAACAACTTTAAACTTTGCTAATATTGTATCTGGAAGTTCTATTTCCTCGGCTTTTCTTTGTAATCTTTGCTTCTCTCTCTGCTCTGTTGGACTCAAAAATTCATCTTTAGTAATTTGATAATCAACATCCGATTTTTGCGAATTAACATCATAATTTTTATGTTTTAATTTTTCATTATCCGACTTAATAATATCAACAAAACCTGAGCTTATATCAATTATCCTTCCTGAATAATGCTTTCCAAATCGCCCCGCTCTACCAGCAATATTCTTTGCATCAAACTGCTTTAAATCCTTTTTACCCTTTTTCAAAGACGTAATAATAATATTTTTTGCTGGAGTATTAACTCCTTCTGTTATTGTAGTTGTAGAAAAAAGGCAAACTAGTTGTCCCCTGCCAAATAAATTGATAATTTCTTTTTGAATATATTTAGGTATCAAGCCATGATGAATACCTATTCTCGCTTTTAATGCAACAACTACAATCCATTCTTCACCATATGTACGTTCCAAATGTTCTACAAAAATTTTATATAGCTCATCTTCCTCTTTATACATATCTGAAAAAGTTTTTACAATATTGGGCTCCTGAATTAATATTTGTGCATACTTTTCAGTATCTGTTTTTTTTCCACAATATATAATTGTATTCTCTGCCGGAAAACTTATCTTAGGAATAATCTGCAAAAGTAACGTCTTTCGCTGTTTATTGGGGATATAAACATCATATTCATCTATATTGTAAGAACCTCTTTTACTAATCTCATAATACTGTTTGCTTACAATTTCAAACTCATTATATTGAAGTATTTGAAAATTATTTTCTTCAGTAAATTTCAAAAAAGAATTATATGTTTCATCATTATTTAACGATATGTATGGTCCTGCTAAAAATATATCTTTAGCTTGCCTACATATATATTCTAAAGCCAGTCTGTATGCCACATCCCGCTCATTTTCTAGAACCGTCTCTTCATCTACCAAATAACCATTGTCAATTTTATATATCTCATCAATAAATGCGAAATCAAAAACTGTTCCTTTTTGCGAATCGAGAAAAGACAAATATCGCTCTGGTGTGAAAATAAACAAGTTATTAGCACTCTCATCTATTTCCTCTTCGCTTAATGTATGAATGCTATAACCTCCAAAAAAAGGATATGCTTTTATCCGTTCATAATTCTCCGTCAGCAAACTAATCGTTGGAAAAATAAGTAATATTGTACTATATTTCATCTTCTGAAGTATTTGATATACTATAAATGTCTTTCCGAATGATGTAGGTGCTGTTAATACAAATCTATTCGTATCATCAGAAAACTTTTCTAGTATTTGTTTTTGAAAACGATGAAGTTTATTTCCCTGTTCATCAACACATAAACTCGCATCGTAAAAAAAAGAACTTAACATTCCCAAGGAGATTTGTTCTATCATATCCATTTCATCTCTATTTTGTCTTTTTATGAGCATATCATAATATTGCGGAACACCTGCCTCACTTGCAATAAAAGACAAAAAGTTCAAGTCTGAACCGTCTAATTTATCTGACTTTATACAGTTAAAATACTCGCATACTTTTGAAACAAACTCTGCATTATTGCCATTCCTCTTGAATTGATAATAAGCTTTAATTATATTAGAGGTTCCTTCGAATCTATCCATCTATAAACACACTCCTTAACACTTCTAACATCATCAACCGGCAAAAAAATAAAAAATATTTTGTATTGAAATGACGTTGTAATACTAATTGGCAAGTTTACAATTTTCTTTTCTATATATTCCAAACATTCTTTCACTTTCTCTTCATAGGAACCATCATTTTTAGGTTGATAAGCAATCATAATAGGATAAGTAATAACCATATTTTCATTTGCAATCTCACTTGCAATATTTATATTTGGATTCTCCTCCCACCTATCTAGGATGCCACTCAATCTTGAATTAGAATGCGAAAATCTATCTTGCCAATCAATAAGCGCTAAGAAATTATCATGCACATACTCATCTGAAAGTGAGTAACTTATTTTTCCTAATACATCATCTACAGGCTTCTTATAATTCACATAAAACTTAGCCTCTCCCAGCCATAATTCAACATTATCATCCCATTCCATTATGTGAAATGCATCAAACCCCTTTACCTCACTTTTTTCTATTGGTGAATACAAATACCCTCTTGCCAGCAAGACATCTGTCTTTAAAAAACATCTTAAAATCAAATCTAACAGTACCTCACCATAAAAACCATATTTTAGCTTTGTAAAATCTGTTGCATTAGAATTGTATCTGATTCTTCTTGCCAAAACTTTTGCTTGTTCCTTTTCTAAATCATCATAATTTAATTCATATTCATTAACAGCGTATTCTACAATCCCATTATAGATAATTTTTGCTAGTTCACTTTTTTCATCATTTTTCATGCATATATCTTGTGCCGTCGTAATACTTGTTTTATCCAAATTTTTTTCAATGTTAGGCAACTTCATTTCAATGCACAAAGCATGATTTACAGTCTCTCTAAGTGATTCTCTCATAATTTCATTCACCCTTTTATCTTTAAAAATAGTTTATCTTTGTCTGCTAATTGCCTCAACCACCTTGATTCTTATGAACTTTATATCTGTTTGCGAAACAAACTTTTTATTTTTTAGAGATAAATTGTATCCTCATAATAATCACTTATTTTCGATAAAAATATTTCAATCACCTGAATTAAATTCCACCAGTTTCTCCCAATCAATAGATCCGTCTTCTTTGCAGAAACTATTTGAGAATTCTCTAATCAGCCTATTAGCTGCTTTGTTGTAACTTTCTTTATATGATGCTACATACTGCTCCGGCATTGTTCCCATAAAATTTATTATTTTAATATAGAACTCTTCATCACCAGTAAGTTCTGTCCAGAACTGCTTTCCAGCCAATTCTTGATACATTTTTGGCTTGCCCCTGCCACTGTTCTTTTTCTTTCCATAACAATATCCTATGTATGCCTCATATCTTGCCTTAGCTTGTTGTGCCAGTTTTGCTGCTGCCATAAAATTCTGTTCCTGTCTCTTTTTACTGTCAGCATTAAATACAGATGGACCACTTTTTACTGCAACAGCATAGATTGTATTACTTTCAGGATCTTGAATCATCAAATCAATACCCTCTGCCAATGCTTTATTACCGCCACTTACCGCAATAGCAATCGGTTCAAAAAAGCAATTACCAAAAATAGTTTCCTCACTAGAGGTCACAAATGCACTCAAAACAGATTCCACAATCTCTGAAGCATTCTCCATGGCTTTGGCTCTATACAAATACGGATTTTTTCTTTTCATTACCTTTTTGATATCAAGAGTGTCAATCTTTTCTATCAAACTTCCATAAAATGTTTCCAGAGCCTTTGCTATTGCCTCTACCACTTCTTTTTCATCATAAGAATTATTAATCGCCATATGATCTTCCTCCCAATTCCATTGCACTCTTTATTCTATTGTGCACACTGGTTCCTCTAAATCGTTTCGTTTCTATAGTAGATGTTTTGTCTGCTGTGGAAATAATAGCTCTTCCAATAGCCTCCGCTAATCCCACTGGAACTGCATTCCCAATTTGTCTATATTTTGCTGATAATGTTCCCTTAAATATCCAATCATCAGGGAACTGCTGTATCCTTGCATACTCTTTTATACTCAATGGACGATCTTGTGTAGGATGACAGAGCATCGTTGCTTTCTGAGCTGGAGACGTTGTAATTGTAGGAGCCGGCTGATTATACGATAATCTACGATAAAATCCCACTTTTCCTCCACCCGACCGGTAAGCTCCTCCCATAGCAACAGGAATTATCTCTTCTGGTAAATCTCTCCAATTTCCGCCCTCTGGAACCATATGAATATATTTCTTCCTTTCTCCACTTAAAGAAGTATATTCACCCGGATTATTTTCCAAATCTTTTATTACCTCTCCAACTGTCTTCCATCTATACTCCGAATTTTGATGCATCTGAAAATGTGTAGGCATAGGTAAAAATATATCTTCATTATCTCGGCTTCCTATCAATACAAAACGCTCTCTAAACTGAGGAACACCATAATTTACAGCATCTAAAACACCATAAACAGTCTTATAACCTAACTTGTCAAATTCAGATAAAATAACATCTAAAACTGTACCTAACTGCTGTTCTGGATCATCCTTCTCTCTTTCTTTCACGGAAACATGTTTTAATGGTGACGAAACTATTCCCTTTACATTTTCCATTACAAAAAATCTAGGGCGGATATAGTCTATCATTCTTATAAAATCCATAAAAAGACTTCCTCTTGGGTCATTAATTCCAAGTCTTTTTCCAGCTGTTGAGAAGGGTTGACATGGCGGTCCACCACATACCATAAATGGCTCTCCTACATGTAGACCTGTTAATTTCAAAAGTGTCTCTGGATTTATTTCTCTTATATCTCCACCCAAAACATTATGCCCATTAGCCCTCATTGTTTCCACACAAGAAGGTTCAAAATCTTGTCCTATAACTACATTGAGACCTGCTTTTTCAAGTCCTATATCTAATCCCATTGCTCCGGAAAAAAACGAAATCACATCTCGGTTATCCTTATACTTTTTGCGTACTTTCTTCAAATCAAAGTTATCCATTAAACTGTTTCTCCATCATCCAATATAAATTTTCGTTCAAACGTCGTTCCTGTTGCCTCAGCGATTTGATTCAAATCCGATACTGTAAATGTTTCTCGCTTCAGCTTAGCATTTAAGTTCTGAGGAGACATTCCCATTCTACGAGCCAATTCTGCGACACTTATATTAGTACGCACACATAATACTCTTATTTGTTCTGATATAGTCATAATAATACCTCTTAGCATTCAACGATCACATTCAAATTATAAAACGCAGAGTTTATATCGTCAATATATTAATTGAATTCCCATACAAAAAAATCCTTCAGCCAATTCAATTCAGCTAAGGGATTTTTCCTTATCGGGTAGTCCTATAATTATTAGGGGCAAAACAGGGGTAAATTCCCCCTATCAGTTTCTTAAATCATTGATTTTAAAGGCTTTTTAAGCATTTACGGCAAATGTTGCCGTGGCAGATGAAAAGTACTTTAATCAAGTCTCTATTTCCTCCAAAATGTGCTTTTCTGCTACCATTTACAGCGTTTTGCACGGTGTATTTTTTTCTTTATGTATTGGTCATTTATGTACATAAAATGCAAATCTTAGCAAAATTTTGCAAGATCTGTACAGCAAACGTAGTAGAAACGGAGTAAAAAGTGGGTGGGTTACTACTTAGTTCGCCCATAGCACTTTTTATATTTCATTCCACTACCACATGGACATATATCGTTAGGATATATCTTCTTACTTCTCGGACTAGGCATTATTATTCCACTTTTTCTTCTTTGTTTCTTTACAAAATCAACAAGCTCTCTTAATTCTCTATCCGAAAATCCGTCTATACTATGATTTTTATATTCTAATTCTTCTGCAAAAATATTTACTATTTTTCCCGCATTGTTTAATTCCAGCCATATAAACCAGCAATTATCATATTTTCTTTCCAACATATTCGCATATGTATATTTTTTACAAAAAGTTTTATCAAGCAATTGAATATTCGGAATATTAACAATTGCACAATATGCAAAATCTCCTTCAAACCAAACAGGTGTTACACGTCTTAGTTCCTGTTCTCTATGAATTCTATTTTTTACTGCTTCATCAAAGTCTACTCGAATATCATAGGATAAGTCTAATAAAAATTCAGCAAACTTTACTCTTCCTGGAACATTATTGCTTTCTAGATATTTCAAAATCTCATTGATATATTCCGGAATTGGTTATTCTGGCTTATCAATATGAAGTTCAGGATTATGTTTTCCTGCAAAATATTTATCAATATCTTCTCTAAATCCAATAGCTACAAAAGATGTGCAATCTCTATTATCATACACAAAATCTTCATATGCATTTTTATCTATGTACATGCCCAAATGATCTAATTCATCTGTAAGCATTAATGTCCTTAGCCTTGTTGCTGCCTGCCTATGCTTTAAATAATGTAAAAAGCATAATTCAGATTCAAAATAAAATGTATATGCATCCAAGTCATCAATATTAATAACTATTGTACCATTAGCAATATTAAAGAAATTCGTTTTTTCAATTTTTGCTTCAAACACATTAAAATTATCTGCTGTAACACATAAAGAATATATTTTTCTTATCTTTCTGCATTCAAATTCAAATTTCTCTTTCTTATCTTTTGTATAGAACTTGACCAGGTCACAATTTTCAATGTACTCATATTTACGAATACACTGATAGTCAGCTTTATCTGTCAACGAATTAAACGAATTCTTATGTGCTTCAAAATCAGTTATCGCAGGCGTATATGTAAATGAACCAGCTTTGACTTCTGCAATAATTATTATATCATCACATATTACCATTATGTCATTCTCGTCCATTTTCTTTAACGAATTCGTCTCCGGATAATAATTTCCAACATAAATGTTTGCATTAGGCATCAACTTTTTGAATTTATCAGCAACTAATTCTTCACTTGCTCCATGTTGAATATTAGACCATTTTGTTGCATATTTATCATTATAGAGTCTAATATTTTTTTTGCAAAATTCTATAGACATTATCAAATAAATTATAATAGTCAAAACAATAACAAACCACATTTATATTAATAAATGGGCGTTTTTGAACAGGCAAATCCTGAATTGGCCACCCAGGATGTTTTGACCTTTCAAAGAAATCAGCATTTTCACCTATCTTCCAAGAAAAACTCTGTACCAGTTTATCACCCCAATTTGTACCTTATTTTTACATCGTGCAAATCATATCCAAAGTGCTTTGCCAGCTCTCACCTTTTTCAGTCTTAGGAGTTAATATCTCATATTCCATGTTATGTGTTCTTTGTAATTGATGGTCAATCTTAATTCTCTGTTTATCAAATTCAATATCATTTACTGTTAATCCGACAAATTCAAAGACACGCAATCCTGTATTAAATAAGATGTAAATTCCATAATAGTATTTACAGAAATACTTATCCTCTTTGATAAATTTCAAAATTTCACGGTAAACAATACTAATAAAAAATTGAAAATTATCCATGCTATTCTATTGCTATTTTTCTTTATTAAAGTTTATTCATCTATTAAAATTACATAAAAATGCCAATTATAGCTACTGATAATCAGTCTTTCTTATACACTAATATCGTTCAATATTTTCTCCTGTATCTGCCATATTACTATACTCTTTTATTAAATTTACAACATCTTGCAAAAAGTTTTTCTTTATCGACGTCTGTAAATCTTTTATACCAATTAATGAAAGCGACATATATGCCAATACAAATGAAGAATCACATTTTTCCATATTCTCAACTATAGATTTTAATTTTTCATTTGTGTAGCTAACATCATATTTTGACAAGAAACTAATCTCACTCAAAATAGCAGATATGTATTCCATATTATTTATATCAAATTCATTTAAAATTTTTTCATATTCTTCTTCTGAACTACTTTGTTCACAGCACCTTGCTTGTACCGAAAGTGAGTAAAATTTATAGTTCAATAGAATTTCTTCCGCTTTTATCTTACATGAATCCCGTAAACTATCATCAATCACTTTTCCTTGTTTTTTATACTTCCATTTTAACAAATGATACATTATTACATATGGAAACATATATTCACATTTTTTTATTTTTCCATCTATAAGTGACTGAATCCTTTCACCTTTAACTTCTAAAAAAATTATTGAATGCGGATGTTCAACGCTGTCTGCTTCCTGATAGGGCACCCATATATTTTTTTCTACTACGTTAGGATCTATTCTATGTTCTAACAAAAATTCAAATGTTAAATCTTCATTTCGATTTATATATGTAGCTAGAGTTTCTGACGTAATATCTAATTCCATCATTCTTTGTTTAATTTCTTTCACCAATTCAATAGAAACTGGAAGTTTTCTATCTACTAAATCAAAATTCATTAACCAAATATCATGATCTAATTCTTTGGCATTAGCTGTTTCAGCAATCTTCTCGCAAAACAAATAATAGCCATCATCTGATTTTGTTATATAATTTGTTATTTTAACCAATTCATCTTTCTCTATTTGCTGAATTTGACCTTTCTCGAGTTTTGAAACATATGCCGGACTTTTCCCCAACAACTCTGCAATATCTTTTCCTTTTACTTTATATTTAGTTCTAAACTCTTTTAATTGTAAGCCTATATTTTCACTGAGTTTTATTTTCCGTCCCATACTATTCTCACCTCATAAATTGTATATATAAACATTACCATAAACATATTGAAAAATCAAGTTTTTGCAGTTATTTTAAAGTTTGGTTAATTTTTTTACTACATATATTGACTTTTTATTCATTTTATACTAAACTAACCTTGTGATAAAAAAAGAAAAGTCCGACTGGAATCGGACTTAGGGTATTAACCTCATTACAGTTAATACATAATAGCATCTATATTATACTAAAGTTTGAGGAGTTTGCAATACCTTTCTGAATAATTTAATGGGAAGGAGAAAAGTTACTACTACAAATAACAGTTCTTTCTTTATCACAAAAGCAATCAATATTTTTACAGAAAGGAATTTAACCATGAATAAAGCTTTATTTGTAACTTCAGACAACCCCTCTCCAATTTTTGCAAAGGATATCGAATCCCGTAAAGAATATCTAGAAAAATATGTTGGCAAATTATACTGTCCTACTCCTGGCTGTTGTGCTCAATTAGATTATGTAGAGCTTCCTTATTTAAAAAACGGGAAAATATTCAGAACACATAAAGGAAGTGAACATGACGTCTCCTGCCCATATAGTATTATACATCAATTTGCCAATGCACCTTCTTTTTCTTCCGAAACATTTTCACAAGCTATATCAAAAGAACATGTTAAATCAATTTTAAAAGGCTTATATCAACGTAATACAGGGTCTCTTCGAAGTGGTTCTAGTGCCACTGAAAGCAGCATCACAAGGCATCGTAACAAAAGCATTTCTTCATCCCCAATAACAGGATATGCAATAGCTTCTTTAGACCCTAATGCCGCCCCGATTATCAAAGGGGAACGTGAACCATCTGTTCGCAAAAGAAGAAGTCAAGATTTGATTGCTGAAGACAACAATAGATTACGCGGCGTTGATGGCACAGTGAATAGTGCACGCATCAATGATAATTATATTGAACTGTATTTTGCTACTACAGATTATCCTGTAACCCTCCTTTTCTACAATACATTTAGAAACAAAAGCGAGCAGTCATATGAACTTATAAAACACTTAGCACATTTACTAATCACCACTGACTTGCACATACTTGTATGTTGTTTAGGCGTTGTAGAAATAAATAACAAACAAGCTACAATTCAGATTATGTCACCCGACTACATAACCATAGAAGGATTATCCATATTCCGTTATATGTCATTACTCAATTCATAATACCAATATTTTAAAAAGAGGGAACAAAAAATATGTTCCTTCTTTTTTAGCATTTATTCAATTGTAAACTCTTGCCGATCTATCTAAGAAATATAATTAACCCAAATACCGTAAGTATTTTATTATAAATACATCATAGTTAAAAATTTTATCACAGATTGTTAAAAAGCCCTATTTTTCTACATTATGACCATTTTATTATAGACTGCCCTAGCAAGGCGAACAATACTTTTATCATATATCTAAGCCATCTCTAAATGCTTGATTTTACTGTATATTCGGAACTTACAATAATTCTGCAATATTTTTAAGGCTGTGTTTTTATTCTTATTTTCACTATATTTTAGAATAACTTTTCCTTCGTTTTGGCTAAATACTAGGCTATATTTTTCACTTATTTTGGTTTCGAAACCTTAACACCACAATTTTGACAAGAAGTTGCTTTATCCGAAATATTATTTCCACATTCAGGACATTTAATAAGTTCCATGATTTTTCTCCTACTACAATATATTTATAGTTAATACACCTCACAACCAGTGAGGCATTATCCATCTTGTTGCTTAAGCTGTGTAATAATAAAGCAATCGGCATAACGGTTCTCTCCTAGTATTTTTCATCCGTAAATAGGTCTGATAATCAACTCCTCATTTGCAGCATTCGTTTTATGCAAGTTGAACCACCTTGTGTGCGTCTGTGTCATCCCTCAGTATGTTGAATAGTCAATGAGTACAACTGGTATTTATCCATTGCATTTTATTTTAAAAGGAGTGACAATTTTATGAGGAACGCAGTCGGTATTGGTGCTTCCAAAGGCAAAAGTGTAGTTGCTATCTTGCGTTCATATAGTGAAGTTGTATATTCGCCTTTTAATCTTAAACACACTGCAAGTGATATATCTTCATTTATAGAGCTTATTAAATCCATTGTCGGTGAATCCCACATTGTTATGGAGCATACAGGACGCTATTACAAAGTCCTCACTAACTAGCTTTCCAACGCCAATCTCTTTGTTAGTGCTGTTAATCCAACAACCGCAAGGGAAGCCACACTATGGTTTATATGACTGCTGGTGCTAATAAGTTTCTACGCATCTACTATGGCAGAGTGAAAGAATATCTTGCTTCTCTGCAATCATAAAAATATCTAACAACTTTGTAGCCCTAATTTTTCCAGCACTTTGTAGTGGTCTTTTTGTTATGCTTATTTTTCAGCCTGTATAAAATTTCCAATGTTCTTTCAATTTAGCCTTGACTTTTTATTTGCGGGCTTGTTTTTTTCACATCATTATTTATCAAATTTCTTATCAATTGAAAATAGTAATTTAATAATTTCCCCGAATCCCATCATAATCATACCTGAAATTAAACCAGCGATAAAATATAACACAAACAATCCTAATGAAACATCTCCATATTGATCATGTCCTAATACTAAACCAATGATAAATCCTAACCCTATCATAATTATTCCAATTACTTGTAATGCCTTACCGATTCCTCTCGTGGACTTAGATGTATTAATGACACTCTTATTTTGAGTACTCGAATCATCCTTATGTTCATCAATTGTTTTTTGAACATACTCAAATTGTTCATTTTGAGTGATTTTATCAAAGAATACATCCGTATATCCTGTTAAGATTAAATCTTTGCCACATAATTTACAAGTATCCAAGTATCCAAGTTTTCACTTGTCCATGTCCTGTAAAATGGACACACCCTTATTTTATTTGCCATAATTAATCCCTTCTATTTTTTAGTTGTTACTTTAACATTAATTATAGTCATTTTTCTAACCATAGTCAAGTATAAGACTATACCTTACTATAAATAATATAAAGATAAGGAGGCATGTTGAATTGATAGATTATAGTCCATTCTGGAAAACACTTGAAAATTCCACAGAGACAACCTATACACTGATAAATCATCATCATGTTTCCAGTGCTATTATCGACAAGCTACGCAAGAACAAACCAATGAATACTACTACCCTAAATGATCTCTGTCGAATTCTTGATTGTAGATTAGAAGATGTGGCTCAATACATTCCTTCTGAAAATGACCAAACTTTATAATAAGGTGCCACAGTATTTACCTGTATCACTTTTAGATGATAAAATTATGGATAAAATCAAAAATTGTGATTCCGATAAGAAACAACGAATCCTCAAAATTTTTTGTACATTCGGTCTTGACATTTTATATCCATCCTTTTTCTGTATATGGCAGCCACGATCCCAGCGGTTAAAGCACTGCGTATAATACCCGTTCTTCCCCGTTTTTGGATTCGTATAACGAAGATCATACACATCCTTCCGCGGCAGAACATCATAAAGAAGTCACTTGCAATCTTATCCGTAACATCAAATTTCTTAATACGAGCACCCTGATCAGGATCATACAATTCCACAACTCCTTCAGCGTCGCCTGACACAATATCCGCATACGAAACACCGGCTTCTTCCAAACGCTCTTTCAGAAGTCGGTTTTCATCCTCCAATGCCTGTATCCTGGATTGTAATGATTTGATTGTATCTGAATATTGTTGCGTAGGTTCCTTCATCCTTATCACACTCCCAGTTTCCCCATAACCTCTATCTTCTCGTATTTTCCGGTTTCCGAATCAATAACCATCATCGCAGACTCTCCAATCTGTCTTCCGTCTCTATAGGTAGAGAACACATCTGTCGATATGATGCCGTCTTTTTCAAATATCCTCTCCACCGGAGTATGCCCTACCACCTGTTTGTATATATCTGCTCTGAATATCTCTCTGGTCTCATACTGTGGTCTGAACCATAAGGGTGATTCATCATTCCAGAGATAATCATGTGGAGCATCGTTTACCGCTGCAATAACTTCCTCTATATCAGCATCCAGCAGATCCTTGTTAAGCCATCTTAGGAAATCAGCTGTAAGCCCTCCATGTGAGAAAAGCACATTGTCAATCCGATGCATTATGTTTATCTGTACCGGACTCTTAAGGCGGTTCTCAATTCTTCAAGCTTTGACATTACCGTCCTCTCGGCATAGGGAGAATATCCGGTCTCAAGTCTTCCCCACGAGTAGCTGACATCATGATTACCGTAACACCAGAGAGTATCCGGATAGTCCTCAGCAAATGCGATTGCCCGATCAAATGTTTCTTTATATCGTTCTATCTGAAATTCCATATTCCAGTCATCCGGCATATCCATCAGGCACACAGCCCGATCCGCCTTACCGTCTCTTAAGATTTTCTCTGTCCTGTCGAATATCCATGGTTTTAGATGAATATCAGGAATCACAAGTACTCGCATAACTCCATCTCCTAAAATTGATATACAAATTTATAACAGTTTTTCTTACAAATAAATCTCCTTCAGCAACTCCACACCCTTATCTCTGTCAAAGGGCATTCCCATCTGCAAAAGTCGTACCTCCGATTCATCTACTACACTGATTTCCTCAATGTATCTATGAATACTTTCTGTCACCAGACCTTCTGATTCAACTTTTGTTCCTGATGTGACAATCTGCAGCAAGCGGAATACATCGTACTTATGCTTCTTCAAATCCCTTTCATTCACATGCTCGCCGGCTCTTTTTCTGTCCAAAAGGTTAATCCACGCATACATTTTGAACGGAATCAGATGCTCTGCTCCCAGAATACCAATACCATCAACGACTCTTCGTCCGGACATCATAAACTCATAAAAATCATCATTTAACAAAATCGCAGACAAACTGGAAGTATCATCGTCAATATGAATCGGAATAATTCCTTCTTCAATTTCAAGATGATATCCCGGCTTTCTTGAAAACAATTCAATCATAGTCGGATAACCGAATTTACCTTCTGTAAAGCGGTAAAAGTGCATATTCTCTTCATTCTTCCATCCGCACTTATAGCCGCCTTCTTTTATGTATTCCCAGAATATAGCTGCAAATTCCAGGAAGTTATCCTCCATAATCAGGATCATATCAATATCTTTTGTAGCCCGAAACGGCAGGGCTGCCTCTGTAAGCAAAATATCACAAGCCGTTCCGCCAATAATGGTGTAATAGTCCGTATAGTCTTTAAATTTTTCTCTAAAAGAATCTATTCCCAATACCATTTATAATTCCTCCAACAGTTCTTCAATACTCATCTCTATTCTTTCGTCTTCGTTACCTTGGAATGTACATGCAAGTGAAACAGGATCAACTCGTCCTTCTCTTGCAAAATAAGAAGGGTTGTATTTCCATAATTGCACATTCAAACAAGAGTCGAGATCCTCATATCTTGCATCGACACTCTCCAACTGGTCAATAACTTCCTCTCCCTTGTAGATTGCACATTCCTCTATTCTAGGCGGATTCAATTCTGAAACCTGACTCAAAGCAGTTTCACCCGCACTAAGCGATTCAAATGTTGCTTCATATCGCATAATAGTAATCACTTTCTGAATAGGATTAATCAAATATGCCACTGCTTTCTCATAATACTCTTTACGTGGATGATTCCTCTTAATAGAAATCTCTGTTCCGGATTTAACCTGCTGGATGAGTCCCATTTCTTCTAATTGCACAGTTGCTCTTGTGATGGATGTCTTAGTAAGATTCAGCTTCTTTGCGACCTCACTCTTTAACGCAGTTTCCTCATCCCTCATGTATAAAAGTTCCAAAAACACCATCTGAGTTGCAGGCATCATCTTATCTGCCCTGACAAGTTGCTTACGATACACATCCTGCAATACAATTCCCATAAATGGTAAAAATACATTTCCCGGCAGATCCACAAACGGAACTCCGCTTTTTACCAGAGCATTTCTCATGGATACGCTGTTTAACGCTACTTCATATGCTACCGGGCACTGCAATGCTTCCTCATACTTTGCTTTCTGCTTTTTCATTGCAGCAACACTTAGCTCCGTTTCCTTCATAACATCTATTATGGCAAAGTTAACACCATATATTTCAACCATCATAATATCACGCATAGTCATAAAAATCGGCAATGGTAATTTGTTCTTATATTCTCTTATTTTCACTTCAACGCCAAAATACTGCTCTAATTGCTTTTTCATATGGCATCTCCTTGTAACATATTTTTATGTATAATAACATGTTTTGTGTTACTTTTCAATATTTTATGTTACTTTCGTAATCAGCTTGGTTTCTATGCATGCTTAGGTAAGGTATACGATTATTATTAAAAGTACAACCATATAATATGTATTGCAGTCAAATATCATAAACAAACCGACACTTAACCGACATTCAAACCGACATTTTTATGCAAGTGAAAAGAAGTCCCCGCAGGAACTCCTTTCACCACAAATCATATTCATTTTTATCGAGGACAGTCCGGTTGACAAATTCCAATCCGAAAATTTTACTTTCAGGCTATCGCAGTACTCGCACAAAATAGGGGTACAATGGGGGTACAAATCCCATTCTCATTCCTCAAAAGCCTTGATTTTAAGCCTCTTCAGACAAAAGTACGGGTTCTGCCGTGGCACACGAAAAGTACTTTTATCATTATTTTATTTCTCCTTGTTTTGCCCCGGAATGCCCTGTTTTGCAAGGGATTCTGGGGTTATGGTAAAATGCTCTGAAATTACAGATTATGGCAAATCAGAGCAGACCCCTGCAAGTTGTTACTACCTGTTAGTAGTAAAATTGGTAGTAAAAGGAAAATGGTTACTACTAAAGGTTTTGCCGTTCCTTCTGCATCTGTTCAAATACTTCATCCCATTCTTTCTCGTCACGCCACTCATCATTTTCTGATATTACTGCTTTTCCGTCATCATTATACTTGGTGTTATCTGGCACCATTTTATAAGATTTTTCACTGTATTGAGTCATTGTCTTTTTGTCCTAGTATGTCTTAGTTCCTAATATTTCGTGGTAATCTTGGTTTTGCTCTAGAATCATTGTATAATCCATTTACCCTTACATAATCTGAATTACAAATAATAACATATCTTCTAGTATTTTTTCGAGTTCCATTATTGTTCTCTGTCTTAACTCCGTCATATGTCATAGCTCCTTTAAATTTTAGGATAAAATTGCTGTTTCTTCTTATTTATATTATTCATCCCCGCCTTCCTTATTTTGTTGTTATCATTTCATCATTACAACTATATTTACTTAAACTATATTTTTATTTATGAGTCTGTTCACTTATAGTACCTAAATCCTTATATAGAGCATCCATTTTACTCTTTACCACATTATCTGCTCTAACCTTAATGTACCAGTCATGTTCAGCAGCTTACACCATCAAATCCAAACCTAATCATAAGATAAATATTTTTTACTTAGTCTGCAATACGCAAGCATTCTTTTTCTCATACTATAATAATGTTCATCGCGAGGCTCAATCTTAGGTCTGTTTCCACGAACTATCTCATCAACTGGCATATGAAACAAATTACTCAATGCATATAAATTGTCAATCGACGGCACATTAGCACCGTTCATCCATCGGTATATGCTCTGCAGACATCCGAGTCCAAGATACTTTTTCACATCTTTTACAGTCAATCCCTGGTTTTGCATTATTCTTCTTATATTATTGCCGGTTTCAATATTATCAATTACAGGTACCATATCACATCTTCCTTTCCTAAATACTTTTTTCGCATTATTTTTATAAATACTATTATAAATATACTATAAACAATAGTCAAGTATTTGTCATTGGACTTGTAATTCAATAACTTATATAAATCAATCCCACAAAGCATAAAAATGTTCTTTTAATAAATCAATTGCATCATCCTTGCATTTATTTCTGTACTCTTCCAACTTTTTTTCTTCTGCAAAATATTTTTCTGATATTTCCTTATATTGTGGAAGTTCATCCATAAAATGTCCCGTCCTTACCCTGAACTTTTTATCATTTTCCAACTCAGCTTCTGTCCTTAATTTATCTCCCAATATGCCGTATTTTTCTGTAAATTCTTCAAATGCCTTGTCATAATCATCATAATATGGATTTATTCTTTTACATGTCTCTTCGTTAGATTCTCTCCATAAAAAAATCATATTATCCAATATCTTATCCCACTCATCATGGCATGTATCATTAACTAAAATTCCCTCTTCATTCGTATAATTTTCCCCAAGATATGATGGCGAACCATTTCTGTTATCCTTTAAATCCTGTAGCATATCAGGAACCAACCGTTGCAGATAACCATCCATATTCCAGACGTCACACTCCGCATAACCTCTGACTATACGCTGACAACTCCATTTTATACATCTTTTTAAATACTTTAATATTTCCTGCATTTTAAATTTTTTACCCAAAGCACAACGGCGAAATTCCTCTTTATCCCAGACATTATTTACATAATATTTTTTATTACTCATTTTACACCTTTAATTTAATTATCATTAATATATTTTTCAAATTTATGCACAATTGTTATTTTCCATAAATTTAATTTTAACGCAAAAATATCCCCGTCAACGACGAGGATATCTTCAATACTGGTATGTAACACTTTACTTAGAATAAGAAAATTATCTATACTTGGAAGTAACCGCCCTGAAATCCATTTATATATGGCTTGAGGATTTTCAAATCCCATAAATTTCTGAATATCTTTCACGGTATATCCATTTTTCTTTAACAATTCCCTGATTCTTTCACCAGTTGCTTTTTGTTGAATAGATAAATAAACAGGCTGCATTTCTGTTCCTCCTTAATCTATCCCGAACTATTTTAATTTTAACATCCAACGGCTAAATTTTCCATAAATGTTTCATATATATTCTTGCAAAAATCCTGATACTCATTTCCAAACCTCCATTTATTTAACACGTTATATATTATGATATGTAATATGTCATTGAACTGGTGGTTTAAAACAAACAATTCTAATTATGTTTCTTATATATTTTTAAGCAAAATTTTTAAATTATATAAATGCCGGCTTGACTTAGCAAAAAGCCATAAAGCATCTATAACCTCCTCAGACAAATTGCTCTTTTCATTATCCCACCTCTGTCCTGCCGCAAAACTCTCACCAATTCTATAGCCTATAAAAGCAGCTACATCATTTAATGAATTTGCAAGCATTCCAAAAAATGAATTTGGCATATTTTTTATTGGTACATTTTTTAAAATATCAATTATTAACTCTAACTTCCAATCATATGCATAAAACGCTCCATTAGGTTTAGCCATTTCATCAAGTGCAAGCATTGCAGAATGTATAAATGTAAAAAAATAATTATATACATATCCAAATTCTTGCGGAAGTTCTGCAATAAAATTAATTTTATTATCCCTGACACCGTCTACATTTCCAATAAAATTATTTATTACATTTTCATCCTGATATTGATTAAAATACATTACATTTGAATTAACCAACGAAATATAATTTTCATATTCTACATTATAGTCTTTTGAAAAATCATAAAGTTCCAGAAAGAATTTGCTAATATCAGAAACCTCAAAAATTACAATCCCATTCTGTTCAACATATGGATCTCGTTTAGGATTATCTGTATAAAGCAGCTGAACAATAGGAAAGTCGTATTCTCCACTTGTATTTGTATAAACATTATTAGCCCAATCGACTGCTGTAATAACATTCAAATCTCCCAATGCATATCCAATCATAATAACAAGTGACTCTTTCATCAAGAATGGTAATCGTGCCTGTCTGTAATCATTAGGTCTAAACATATATGCATAATCTTCGTTTGTTATAACAATACTATCCGGTATATTACATACTCCATGAATGTGATAAATAGGAATCATATTTGAAATTTTGGTAAAACAACCATCTGGTGAGATAGATATACAATCACCACCCAAAATATTTTCTAAAACCGTATCATAATTAGTAGTAGTAATCCAGGATGCTGGAATATTTCTAAAGTATTTTTCATAATCCTCTTTGATACTCTCTTCTGGATAAACATTTGTTTTTTCACTAATTATGCACTTCATTTTTCTAACAGCTTCTTGATATGTAATATTATTTTCAATACTATATTCCTTACATATTTTTGTTGCAATTTCAGGATAAGAATTTTTATTTTTTAATATATTTTCATTAATTTTCATTTCTTCGCAACATACTTTTAATAATTCAGCCCATGTATACGCTTCATAATAGGTATTATTTTCCAGTATTGCTTTTGTAAAACCCGAGCCAACAAAAAAACCTAAATTCCCCAACCTTGACGCATTACAAATTGCTTTAAATACATCTTCTTTCGTCTTTATCTCTTTCATACGTTCTTCTCCTTAATAATTTTACTTACATTTATACTCATCCCCCACATTTTCCCTCCTTTCCCATAAAATTCCTTTATCTATATATACCACCCACAACGCAAAAAAAATGTCGAATCCTGCGATTCGACATTTTTTTCTACTAACTTTAAATCTTTACACACTTTCATTCTCGCTGTAAAATTGGGAATTTCGTAATTCAAACAAACAAATTGAACATTAATAAGAGTAATTTTTATAACTTTCTAGCCTTAAAGCACACCGAAATAGGTATCATCTCTGCCTTTTTTGCCTTATCACTTGTGTCATTCATATCACTAACATTTTGCTCAATCATTTGCTCAATTACAAAGCCCGCTTTTGCAAGAGCATTAACATATGTTGAAATCATACGATTACACAAAATAACTTCACTATCATGCACAGGCATTTTATAATAAGATTCATCAAAGTAACTTGATTCAAATACCATTTTGCCATCATCCAACATATTCTTTCCATTCTCTCGACAAAAGGCAACGCAATGATATAACGTGTGATTCCAGCTAAAAATAAATATCCCATCTTTTTTTAAACAGGAAGCAATTTTATTAAAAGTCCCTTGCAAATCGGTAGTCCAGCCAATACCATATATAGAGTACACATAATCAAAATAACATTGAGGGAGATTCATTTCTTCCATAGAACTACATATGAGATTTGCTGCATATCCACATTCATCAAGATACTTTTGGGCATTATCAAGTTGATTCTGAGAAATATCAATTCCCCATAACTCACCGGCGTTTCTTTCGGCATGATATTTTAAGGAATGACCGCTACCGCAACAGATTTCCAACATCTTCTTACCGGTTACATTTCCAAATAGCTTTAACTCATCTTCCGTTGGAAATTTCACACCATACTGCGGAAGAGCAGTTGTCCCAAACCATAAATCTGCATGATTATTCCAATATTTTTCATTATATGCAATTGCATCATTTCTCATAGGTATACCTCTCATATAAATTTATTTTTTCAATTATACTACTTTTCCCTTTACATTGCCACAATAAAACAGAGAGCATGACAACCGCCATACCCCTCACACATTTTCACACCTCTCACCACACAATCCCCTGATACTTCCGCTCAATCTCCATTGACTTATTTATAGCCTCCGCAAAATTATCCGCCATGACAAATCCAACGGCATCAAAAAAAATCGATAACATCGGGGCTGTATTTTCAGTCTGCTTAGAAGCCGCATCAAGCATGTTTTTAAATGCCCGCCTTAATTCCTCCCGGCACTGCTCCTTATTTGGGGCAGCAACATTACGGCTCCAATAATCAATATAATTATTTTGCATATTTACACGATTGGCATATATATAATTATTGTTGCCGTAATTCCACGCATTTTCCGGTATCTGCCTTAAATACATAATCGGTCTTTCACAGCAAATGCGTCCGTTTTGCAAAAAAATCACATTTGTATACACGTTTCTGCAAAATAAACAGTTCCCTACATCAATTACACCATACATTTTTTCTCCTCCTTTGCTTACCTACATATATACCACCCACAACGCAAAAAAAATGTCGAACCATGCGATTCGACATTTTTATTTCCGGAAATTTCCAATAGATTAAAATTCACACAAACAAACTCATTAAATTGGCAGGAACAAATGCATTTGAGTATGTACCTGCAAGTACAGGTTCACTGTAACCTCTCAGAATGAAAGATATTTTTTCAAAATAACAAAAACCTCTTTAGGTGACAGAGCACCAGCCAGCATAAGTTCTCCTAAATAATATCAATATCAGCTAAAGCGTCTATCAATTTTACATTATCTTTATGTGATTTTATGGCAATTCTGTAATACCCGTCTGTGAGATTCTTATAATTGCTGCAGTCTCTTATAAGGATTCCTCTGTTTAAAAGTTTTTCTTTCAGACCTTTTTTGTGCATAAAAAATATATAATTTGCGTCACTCTCCCAATACTTAATATTCATTCTTTGAAAATTAGTACAGATAAATTCTCTCTCTTTACTTATTAAACTTACTGTGTCTGCAGCAAATTTATCCTCATCAAGAGCAGCTATTCCCGCATTTTGTGCCAAAACAGAAACATTCCACGGCTGCCCGGCATCATACATTTTGCCAATAAGCTCTTTATCATATGTAATGCCATATCCAAGCCTGATGCCCGGTATTGCATACATTTTGGTAAATGCCTTCAGAACAAACAAACCTCTGTATCTTAATATACTTTTAACGTATGAAAGTTTATCTTCCTGCCCTGTAAAATCAAGAAAACATTCATCCAGAAAAATACGCACTCCGTTCCTGTCACATTCCTTTATAATTCTTTCAAGCAAATGGTCATTTATAAGTATCCCCGTAGGATTATTAGGATTACATAAAAAAATCATATCAGGTTTATACTCAAACATTTTCATAAAATCATCTTCGATTTCAAATGTGTTGTGATTTATCTGATAATATTCAACTTTTGCCCCGACACATTCAAGTGCGGCTTCATATTCTGCAAAACATGGAGCTGCAACAACCGCATTTTTCGGTTTTATGGCAAATACATATCTGTACAGCACATCAGAAGCTCCGTTTCCGCATATAATGAAGCTACTGTCAACTCCATATCTTCTGCCAATCTTTTCTCTTAAATCATCGCAAAACATCTGCGGATAATTTTCACACATTTCAAGCGAATTAACAACCGCTTCACGCACGCTTTCCGGAATTCCCATGGGATTAATATTAGCTGAAAAATCTGTCACATTTTCATATTTATAAATATCTCCGCCATGTATGTTTTTCATGAACATTTCCATTCCTTAACAGATTTTTCAAGGCGTTTAAGTCCATCTTCAAGCATTTTTTGTGGGCATGCAATATTAAATCTTAAAAATCCACCATTGCTTCTGTAAGCAGAGCCGCTGCTTACATACAGCCCGCTGCGTTCACATATAAAGTCTTTTAATTCATCAGAATCACTTGCAATATCTGTGCAATCAAGCCACATAAGATATGTCGCATCTGACTCCACGGGCTTTATCTGCGGAATTCTTTCTTTTATAAATTTTTCTGCAAACTGCCTGTTTTCCCACAGATATTCTCTAAGGTCGTCAAGCCACTCTCCACCTTCACTATATGCCGCAGCCGCCGCATCAGCCGCAAAAACATTAGTCTCTGCCAAATGGTCTGTCTCAAGTCCTGTGATAACACGATGTCTGATATTTTCATCAGCCACGATAACTGCCGCTGTCTGGATTCCGGCAATATTAAATGTCTTTGTCGGTGCAACACATGTAATACAATTATCTCTGCACACATCTGATACAGATGCAAACGGGATATAACTGATACCTGGTTTTGTTATATCACAATGAATCTCATCAGACACAACGAGCACATGATATTTTTTGCAAAGTTTTCCTATTTTATCTAAAATATCTCTATCCCATATATTTCCTGTAGGATTATGCGGATTACATAATATCATCATAGATGTCTGTGGATTTGCGAGCTTTTCTTCCAAATCCGCAAAATCTATGCTGTATTTTCCATCATTATATACGAGCCTGCTTTCAAGCACATTTCTTCCATTATTCAATATTGAATCAAAAAACATATTATAAACAGGTGTCATAACAACAACATTTTCTGCCGGTGTAGTCATTTTGCGGATAATGCTTGATATAGCCGGGATTACGCCGGTTGTAAATATAAGCCATTCCTTATTAATAGAAAAATTATATCTGTCTTTCCACCATTTCTGATATGCACAGTACCACTCGTCCGGTATGTCAGTATATCCAAAAATCCCATTTTGTGCTCTTTTGATTATCGAATCAGTTACCGCCTGCGGTGTACGAAAATCCATATCCGCAATCCACATGGCAAGACCACCTTCTTTAACCCTGTCCCACTTTATTGAATGGGTACCTGTTCTGTCTGTAATCTCATCAAAAAATTTTCTGTTTTTCATACCCGACATTCCTTTCTCATATTTATTTTCTAGCAAAACTGATTAATCATCAATTTTCTTAATATCAATAATCTGCGTTACCATAAATGCATGCAGCTGCGTCTCAAAATCATGTAATAAAATCCATGCTATTTATTTTAATATTTCATCCTCTATTTTACAATAGCCTAACAGGGTAATTACTGCGATGTTTATTAAGATATATAAAATATAAAAATGTTGTTAAATTTTTATCATTTTCGTCAAAAATTACACAAATTGTGTTGATTTTACAGGTCGATTATGTATAATATAAGAAGATAAAACCGCCTTTAAAGACGGTTATCGCACAATAAGTAAAGAAACGAGGTTAAATGTAAGATGGCAGAAATCGATTTAAGCAAGTATGGTATCACAGGCACAACTGAGATAGTTCATAACCCTTCTTATGAATTATTATTCGAGGAAGAGACATCTTCTAAGAACGAAGGTTATGAAGTTGGTAAGGAAAGCGAACTTGGTGCTGTTGATGTTATGACAGGTATCTACACAGGACGTTCTCCTAAAGATAAGTATATCGTAGTTGACGAAAACTCAAAGAACACTGTATGGTGGACAAGCGATGAGTACAAGAACGATAACCACCCAATGTCAGAAGATGTATGGGCTAAGGTTAAGGACATCGCTAAGAAAGAGCTTTGCAATAAGAGACTTTTCGTTGTTGATGCTTTCTGTGGTGCTAACAAAGACACAAGAATGGCAGTTCGTTTCATCGTTGAAGTTGCTTGGCAGGCACATTTCGTAACAAATATGTTCATCAAGCCAACAGAAGAAGAACTCAAGAACTTTGAGCCAGATTTCGTTGTATACAACGCTTCTAAGGCAAAAGTTGAAAATTATGCAGAATTAGGTCTTAACTCAGAGACTTGCGTTGCATTCAATATTACAAGCCGCGAACAGGTTATTATCAATACATGGTACGGCGGTGAGATGAAGAAGGGTATGTTCTCTATGATGAACTACTATCTCCCATTAAAGGGTATCGCTTCAATGCACTGCTCAGCTAACACAGATTTAGATGGCAAGAACACAGCTATCTTCTTCGGTCTTTCAGGTACAGGTAAGACAACACTTTCTACAGATCCTAAGCGTCTCCTCATCGGTGATGATGAACACGGCTGGGATGACAACGGTGTATTCAACTTTGAAGGTGGATGCTATGCTAAGGTTATCAATCTTGATAAGGATTCTGAACCTGATATCTACAATGCAATCAAGCGTAACGCTCTTCTTGAGAATGTAACACTTGATGCTAATGGTAAGATTGATTTTGCTGATAAGAGCGTTACAGAAAACACTCGTGTATCTTATCCAATTAACCACATTAAGAATATTGTACGTCCTATTTCTTCAGCACCAGCTGCAAAGAATGTAATCTTCCTTTCAGCAGATGCTTTCGGCGTACTTCCTCCAGTATCTGTTCTTACACCAGAGCAGACACAGTACTACTTCCTTTCAGGTTTCACAGCTAAGCTTGCTGGTACAGAGCGTGGTATTACAGAACCTACTCCTACATTCTCAGCTTGCTTCGGTCAGGCTTTCCTTGAGCTTCACCCAACAAAGTATGCTGAAGAACTTGTTAAGAAGATGAAGATGAGCGGTGCTAAGGCTTACCTCGTTAACACAGGTTGGAACGGCACAGGCAAGAGAATCTCAATCAAGGATACTCGTGGTATCATCGATGCAATCCTTAACGGAGATATCCTCAATGCTCCTACAAAGAAGATTCCTTACTTCAACTTTGAAGTACCTACAGAACTTACAGGTGTTGCAACAGAGATTCTTGATCCTCGTGACACATATGCTGATGCTTCTGAATGGGAAGTAAAAGCTAAAGACTTAGCTGGCAGATTCATTAAGAACTTCGCTAAATACGAAGGAAATGAAGCTGGTAAGGCACTTGTTTCAGCAGGTCCACAGTTATAATAAACAATGAATATATAGGCATTATGCCGATATGTCATATGCTTTAGATTACTTTAAAAGCACCGCTTCCGGGCAATCCGGAAGCGGTGCTTTTGTAAGCTTCTGCCTATGAAGAATATACTCTTTACAAATTTCGTAAATTCAATAATTATCAACCAAGAAAATCATATTTTGAGCTGTTGAATGAAGACATAATATCTGCTGTAGAACTATATGTACTGCTCACACTCTGTAAATTAGCTTCAGCATTACTCTCAATCCTGTCTGTAACAAACGAAAGCTTTTTCATAAATTCAGAATCACTTCCAAATATTTTTTCAAGTGAATCAACGTCTGCCTTTTTAAGCTTATCAGAATCAACCTCAAGAGTTCCGTCACTGTTATAAGTTATTCCGACTTTTTCAAGTGATTCCTTAATACTCTCTGGAAGTCCCTTTAATGCTTTCTTATAGAATTCGTCAAGGCTTGAGGAAGTTTTTGACATAACTTCAACAAGCGAATTATATTTATCTATAAGTTCCTGTACTGCTGCTGTAACCTTTGAAGTATCTTTGCTTTCTCTTGCATCTTTAAATACTGTACTCTTTTCACCTGCAAGCTTATCAATAGCATTCTGCAAATCCTCTGATGATTTATCAGTATTTTCATATCCTGTTTTGGAAACTTTTGCTTTCAGCATCTGTGTCGCTGCTGATGTGCTGCCATTTATGCTGTTAAGCATCGAATCTGCTGAACTATCATTATTAATATAATCAAGCAATGTTGAATTATTAATTGGAAGTCTCGCTTTTCTTGCTGTCTCATTTAACATCTGTGTAGTAACTCTCATATTTCTCTCCTTTCCGCTTTATGTTGTATATTTTTTATCAAATGCACATATATATTTTATCGGTCATTTTTTTATATAAATAACCCCGGCAAAAGACTCTTTACGACTTTTACCGGGGTTTTATAAAGGAGGCCTTTGCCTATGAAAAGCAGTTTAAAATCAACCCTTTACACCACCAAGCGTAACACCTCTTACAATAAATTTTGAAAGACACAGATAAACTACAATAACCGGAAGAATTGCAAATCCAAGCATCATATAAACCTTACCCATATCAAACTTCAAAAAGTCTGCACTTCTAAGCTGTGCAATAAGTATTGGAAGTGTTTTCTTACTATCTTTATTAAGAAGAAGCGAAGGAATAAAATAGTTATTCCATGAAGCAACGAAAGTGAATATCGCCTGTACTGCAATTGCCGGCTTCATAAGCGGAAGCACTATCTGATTAAATATTCTGAATTCATGTGCACCATCAATTCTTGCTGCTTCAACAAGTTCAATCGGAAGTACACTGTCCATATACTGCTTAATAAAGAAAAATACTACCGGTGAAGCTATTGAAGGAACAACAAGCGGTATGAATGAATTCATCAGATGCATATCACTCATCTGCTTGATAAATCCAAGTGCTGATACCTGTGTAGGCACCATCATTATAATCATAATAAATGTAAATGCCAGTTTCTTAAATCTGAAATTATAAGCATGTATTGCATATGCTGTAAGTGCCGAAAAATATACTGAAAGAATTGCTGTTCCACTGGCTACAAGAAGGCTGTTTGCCATACCGCTTAACACCGGAAGCTGCTTATCTGTCAAAAGATTTTTCAGGTTAACCAGAAATGATTTTCCCGGAATAAGTGAAAAACCTTTCTGTATATCCGGATGAGATCTTGTAGTATTTATAAGCAATACATAAAATGAAAACAGGCATAAAATTGATAACAGAATTAATACAATATAGCACAGAGTTCTTTGTATATATAATGCAATTTTATCGCTTTTATCCGCTTTTTTCTTATTTGTTTCTGTACTCATAATCTACGCCTCCCTTCACTTCTTTGCTTTCTTCGATGCTTTTGCACCTGTATCCACCATATCTTTTGTTACATATTTGAATACGAAAATACTAAGCACTGCTGTTATTATAAATAATATAACTGAAAGAGCACCCGCCATACCATAATTCTTACTATACAAATGCTTATTCAGATACATGATGGCAGTCATGCTTGTTCTGTCCGGATTACCATTACCATTAGTAAGAATCTGAGGAACATCAAACATCTGGATACCACCGATAAGTGAAGTTACAAGTGTATAAGCCATGATAGGTTTTATAATTGGAAGTGTAATCTTTCTGAATATCTGGAATGAACTCGCTCCATCAATTCTTGCCGCTTCCATAATTCCTGTATCAATTCCCATAATGCCAGCCATCAGGACAATTGTTGTATTACCGAACCACATGAGGAAATTCATAAGTGCGATAAGTCCTCTGGCTCCGGCGACCTCCGCCAGAAACCTGTATGTAGGAAGTCCCATTGAATTAAGAAGATTGTTAATAGGACCTGCATCTGAGAATATTGTATAAAATAACATTGAAAATGCAGATGCCATAATCAGGTTCGGCATATATATAACTGTCTTGAAAAAACCTGTACATTTTAATCTTAATCTTAAATCCGTAAACCATGATGCAAGTAATAATGAGAAAAACATCTGTGGAATAAATCCCATCATCCATATAATAAATGTATTCTTTAAATACATTGGAAGTTCGCTGTTAAATAATATTTCTTTATAATTTTTAAATCCAACAAATGTAGGTCCTACCTGCATAAGACCAACTCTGTAATTTTCAAAAAAACTGTTATAGAAAGTGGAAAGCAACGGAATTAACTGAAAAATAATATATACCAAAAAGAATGGTATCAAAAAAATATATCCCCACTTTGCATAACTCACACATTTTGATTTTTTTCTTTTCATGCCGCCCTCCATTTCCAGCGACAGGAAAGCACGCCTTGAAACCGATTCAGATTAAATACCAATTATTGATTTCCCGACGTGCTTCCATCACTTAATTACATATATTTATTAGTGTGACAAGTTTGGATATTTCTCAATAGCTGCTTTGTAGAAGTTATCAAGTGCTTTATCCTTAGTTACATTTCCATCGAAGTAATCCTTCATAGCTTTCTGGAATTCTTCGTTAAGACCCTGGTCATAAGCTGAAATATTCTTCATGTTAATCTTAGGTGCAGCCTGTGCAAACAGTTTGATATGATTCTGTCCGCCAAGAAATGCTGACTTGAAATCACTTGAAGCAAGTTCATTCATACCTGAAATTGTGTTTGTGTAATCCTGTGTATCTTTTGTTATCTGAACTTCTGTACTCTTATCACATGTAAGTGTCTTCATAATCTCTTTAATGAGGTTTGGATTATCTGTTCCTGCTGCTGCACAGATCCATGTACCACCCCAGTAATAACTCTGTGGTCCCTGGCATACTGCATAATCACCATAGATACCATTACCGACTTCTTCCTTACCACCTTCCTTTACAGGAGTTGCAAGTGAGTTACCAAGAAGTGTGAAGTTAATGCCCCATGTTGAATAGAAGAAACCAAATACCTTACCTTTAGGTCCCTGGTCTGCTGCCCATACATTATCCCAGAGAGATGACTTGTTATTATATCCTTTCTCTGTGAAAAGCTTTGTCTGGTCAACCCACTTCATAATATTGTCATCAATTACAATCTTGTTATTTGAATCAACCCAAGGTGCTGATACGTTGTTAGAAAATACCCTGTATGAATCATCATAACCTGAAAGCATCTTATAACCTTTGGCAGCTGCCTTTTCAGCAACAGAATTAAACTTATCCCATGATGAAAGTGCTTCCTGAACCTTATCCGGATTATCAGTTCCCAATACATCCTTTGCAATAGAACGTCTGTAAGCGAAAAGTCCAGGTGTTGCCTGCCATGTTGTACCTTTCTGGACACCCTTTGAATCAGTTACGATATCCTTTGTATACTGATACTGGTCAGCAAGGTCATCTTTTGTAAGACCAATATCATTTACAACGTCAAGTGTATAATCACTGTCTACATATTTTAATGCATAATCGGCTTCTACAAGGAAAATATCAACCTTTTCATCTGCCGGTGCATCTTTTTGCTTTAACAGTGCTGCATCAAGTGCATTCTGATAAGCATTATTCTCATTTGGTGTAACAACGAAATTAACCTTTACATCTGAAGGTAATTTTCCTGATTTCTTAAAGTATTCAAATCTTTCCTGAAATTCCTGATTCCAGCAATAAATATTAAGAACCTTTCCCTGTGCTGCTTCACTTGTATCTACCTTTGCAGCTGGCTTTCCACCGGAATTACCGCATCCGGCAAGCGTTGTCATTACCATTGCTGTTGCAAGAAACAGACTTGTTAATTTTCTTTTCATCATAATAAAACCTCCTCTAAAATTTAACCAATACATAACCCTTTGTTTCTTTGCCTGTTGCATCACATCTGTTTACTTTTGTCTGATGTCCTTTACTGTCTCTCCTTCCAGTAATCTGCCATCAACAACAACTCTTTTAACCAATGCAGTCTTGGGATTCTCAATACATGCTATAAGCTCTCTCGCAGCAAGCATTCCTATCTTTCTTGATTGCTGTTCTACTGTCGTAAGCTTTGGATTCAATATCTGTGAAAGCTTAATGCCGTCATAACCTACCATTGAAATATCATCCGGCACTTTTAAGCCTCTGCTTTTTATAGCATTAAACCCTCCCGAATAAGATAAATCATCAGGATAAAAAATACATGTTGGTGCATCCGTCATATTAAGAAGTTCATTTGTAAGCTTCTCTGCTTTAACTGCATTCAGATATTCAGATGACTTAACATATTCATCCGGAACATCTACATCCAGTTCTTCAAGTGTCATATAAAATGATGCAAGTCTTTCTTTTGTTACTTCTGAATTACTCTCACCATGTATATAAGCAATCTTACGATGTCCCATCTTATATACATACTGTACAAGTTCTCTCATCCCCTTTACATTATCTGAGCTGACGGAAGTACAGTTGTTAAATATGTAATCAATAGTCACTGAGGGAATAGCACCATTGACAACTTCCTGTACTTCAGGTTCTTCAAAATCCGCGCAGGCAATAACAACACCGTCAAGATTGCGATATTTGCAATGTTCATAGTATGTCATCTTTCTGTTATGGGTATTGATAAATGTAATATCATATCCACGACTTTCGGATTCGACCTTAACACCCTCCAGCACCGCTGAAAAATATTCATGTGTCAGACCACTGTGTGCTCTATCGTTCATTAACACGCCAATGTTATATGAACGGTTAGTTTTCAATGCTCTGGCTGCTGAGTTAGGATAATAACCCATATCACTTGCAGTCTGACGTATCTTCTTTCTGGTCTCTTCACTGATGTCACTATGATTATTAAGTGCCTTGCTTACTGTCGCAACTGACACGCTGCATTTTTCTGCAATATCTCTCATAGAAACCATCGTATCTTACCCCTTTACCTGTGCTTGTTGTTATTACTTAATCGTTTTCGTAAGTTCACTATAGCACGACATCTATTTTAATGCAACTGTTTTTTATATTTTTATAGTTATGACAAATTTTGTATATACATTTTTGTGCAATATGACTATTTTTCTGTTTTTTATCATTAAACATTGCTTTTTCATTTTCATTAAAATATACTCAAATCAGATAAATATATTCTTAATTTTTTAATCAGGACAATCATATTATACAATATACAGGTTTTATCTTCATTTCTCCTGTGTTTTACTGATTTTTCTTCCTTAATTGTTTTCGTAATATCTAATACAGCTTGCATATAAATAAAATATGCAGAAATGAGGTTTATATGAATTTGGGATATTTTGATGATGATAATAAAGAATATGTTATAACAACTCCCAGAACTCCTCTTCCATGGATTAATTACCTTGGATGTGAAAGTTTTTTCAGACTAATAAGCAACACAGGCGGCGGATATGCATTTTATAAAGATGCAAAGCTTTTAAGACTTACAAGATACCGCTATAACAATGCTCCGCTTGATTCTAACGGTCATTATTTTTATATTAACGATAACGGATGCATCTGGAATCCGGGATGGCAGCCTGTACAGACTGAACTTGACAGCTACGAATGTCGTCATGGTCTTGGATATACAACATACAAAGGCTGCAAAAATGGCATTGAAGCACATGTTACATCATTTGTTCCAATTGGAGCAAACTGTGAGCTTACACGTTTAAGTCTTAATAATACTTCCGATAAATCTAAGACATTTTCAGTTTATTCATATATTGAATTCTGTCTCTGGAATGCCGTTGATGATATGAACAATTTCCAGCGTACATACAGCACGGGAGAAGTTGAGATTGAACCTTACAAAGCGAATTCATGTATTTATCATAAGACCGAGTACCGCGAACGCCGCAATCACTACGCTTTATGTGCAGTGAATTCATCTTGTGACGGTTTTGATACTGACCGTGACAGTTTCCTTGGAACGTATGGAAGCCCTCAGATGCCTGATGCGGTCTATGCAAAAACATCACATAATTCAAAAGCAAGCGGATGGAACCCTGTTGCATCTTTCAGAAAAGACATAACACTTAAACCAAATGAAAAATGTCAGTTTATTTACATGTTAAGTTATATAGAAAATCCTGATGATGAAAAATGGGAAGCACCTCAAAAAATAAACAAACAACGTGCCAAAGCAATGATTGACACATATATGACTGATGAAGCTTTTGATAATGCATTTAACCGGTTGAAAGAACACTGGAACAATCTTCTTTCAAAATATACGCTTGAAACTTCCGATGACAAATTATGCCGTATGGTTAACATCTGGAACCAGTATCAGTGCATGGTTACATTCAATATGTCACGTTCCGCTTCATATTATGAGTCAGGAACAGGCCGCGGCATGGGATTTCGTGATTCATGCCAGGATCTGCTCGGATTTGTGCATCTTATTCCTGATGCTGCAAGGCAGCGTATTCTTGATATTGCATCAACCCAGTTTGAAAACGGAAGTGCATATCACCAGTACCAGCCTCTCACAAAACAGGGCAATTCCGATATCGGAAGCGGGTTCAATGACGACCCTCTCTGGCTTATAGCCGGAACTGCCGCATACCTTAAAGAAACAGGAGACTATTCTATACTCGACGAAATGACGCCTTTTGACTGTAACAAAGAAAATACGGCACCTTTAATGGAACATCTGCGTCGTTCATTTAATTTCACAACGACACATCTTGGTCCTCACAACCTGCCGCTTATCGGGCGTGCCGACTGGAACGACTGTCTGAACCTCAACTGTTTTTCAACTGTTCCGGGCGAATCATTCCAGACTACCGGACCATCAGAAGGGCCTGTAGCAGAATCAGTGTTTATAGCCGGAATGTATGTTAAATATGGCAGGGATTACGAAGCAATATGCAGACATCTAGGTCTTGATGACGAAGCAGATGCTGTATACAATCATGTAAATGACATGATTAAAGCTGTTACCGAATCAGGCTGGGACGGAGAATGGTTTTTACGTGCATATGATGCCGCAGGCGAAAAAGTTGGCTCCCATGAATGTAAAGAAGGTCAGATTTTCATTGAACCACAAGGTTTCTGTGTTATGGCAGGAATAGGAACTGATAATGGTCTTGCAGTCAGAGCACTCCGTTCAGTCGAAGAAAAACTTGACACAAAATATGGCATTGTTCTTTTACAGCCTGCTTATACATCTTATCATCCTGAGCTTGGTGAAATAACTTCTTATCCGGAAGGTTACAAAGAAAATGCAGGAATTTTCTGTCACAACAACCCTTGGATTTCAATTGCTGAAACTGTTGTCGGACATGGCAACCGTGCTTTTGATGTATACAAGAAAATCTGCCCGGCATATCTTCAGGATGTAAGTGATCTTCACAAGACTGAAAGTTATGTATACTCACAGATGATAGCCGGCATTGATGCTGCTCATTTCGGAGAAGCAAAAAACAGCTGGCTCACAGGGACAGCAGCATGGACATTCACCAACATTTCACAGTACATTCTTGGAATACGGCCTGAATTTGACGGTCTGTGCATAGACCCATGCATACCGGATTACATGAAAGAATTCAGCGTAAAGAGGACCTTCCGTGGTGCCGAATATAATATCCACATTGACAACTCTTCCGGTTCACAGAAAGGCCTGAAATCACTTATCGTCAACGGAAAATCTGTTGAAGGAAATATTATTCCATATGATGAAAATATCAAAAAATATGATGTAACAGCTGTTTTATAAAATATTTCGATATAATCAAGAAAGAATCGAGGATACAATATGAATTTTCCAAAAGATTTTATATGGGGCACTGCAACAAGTGCCTATCAGATTGAGGGTGCATATAACCGCGACGGCAAAGGTGTTTCTATATGGGACACCTTCTGCCACACACCCGGAAAAATCAACGATAACGAAACCGGTGACATCGCATGTGACCATTATGACAAATATGAGGATGACATTAAACTTATGGCTGAACTTGGCATAAGTGCATACAGATTTTCAATATCATGGACAAGGATTTTTCCTGACGGCGATGACGAATTTCCTAATGCGAAAGGGTTGCAATTCTACGACAATCTAGTAAACTGCTGCCTTAAAAATGGCATAACACCACATATAACACTTTTTCACTGGGATTTGCCTCAGACTCTTGAAGATGACGGAGGATGGCTTTCAGAACGCACAATAAATGCTTTTGTAAAATATGCCGAATTGATTTGTGAACATTTTTCAGATCGTGTCGAATACTTTTCCACTATTAATGAGCCACAGATAATAACACGCATGGGATATTCAACAGGCCAGCATGCTCCCGGGCTTACTCTGCCGGACGACACAGTTCTTGAAATTCTTCATTCACTTGCAAAAGCACATGCAGCTGCCGTCCGTGCCATGAGAAAATGTGCAAAAAGAAAAATAAAAATCGGTTTTTCAAGCACAGGCAATCTGTGCTATCCTTCGACCGGTTCCAAAGAAGATATTGAAATGGCTAAAAAGCTCACTTTTTCAACCAATAAAGAAGACTTCCTGTTCTGCCACCAGATTTTTTGTGACGCAGTAATACTAGGAAAAACATGTGAATACAACCGTTCATGGGATGATGTTGAAGCACTCAACCCACCACTTGATTTTCTTGGGCTCAACATATATAACGGACACGAAGTCAACTCTGATGGAATTGTAAAGCACGGAATTGGATTTGCAAGAACTGCATTGAAATGGCCTGTAACACCGGAAGTTCTTTGCTGTGGACCTGTTTTCATGTACGAACGTTACAAACTTCCAATCATAATAACCGAAAACGGATTTTCCTGCAACGACCACATTTTCCTTGACGGCAAAGTACATGATGCCGACAGAATTGATTATCTTACAAGATATATTAATGAACTTTCAAAAGCCCTTGATGCCGGAACCGATGTAATCGGATATTTCCATTGGTCATTTACTGATAATTTTGAATGGCACAGTGGATACAATGAACGATTTGGGCTTGTATACATTGATTATGCAACAGGCAGACGGATTCCAAAAGATTCATTTCGCTGGTACAGTCAGCTTATCCGACGATAATCTGTGATTATACCGGCAAGTTCTTCAGGTGTGATGTTTTTACCGTTTTTCTGCCACTGTAAAAAAACGTTGACCATTGCACCTGAATAAAAATATAATTCATATGTTTTTTTCTTCAGAAAATCCGCATCATCGCTTGTACTATAATTATCTTTATATTCCTTTTCCATAATAATATTGGCAGCATCAATAATAAATGAATACATCCCTGCATCTGCAAGAGTTACAAAAAATTTACCATACCTGTCGAAAAATTTGATTAAAAAAAGTATATGCACATAATCCATTATATTATTTTTTTCTTTTAAATTATTTTTTTCTTCCTCGAGATATAGCGATGTTATTTCCTCTATATAATCTTTAACCAGTTCATCTTTCGTTTCATAATAATTGTAATATGTCATCCTTGACACTCCGGCTTTTTTAACTATATCAGAAACTGATATCTTGTCATATGCTTTCTGCTGCATAATATTTACAAGTGCATCTCCCATACACATTCTCGTGAAACGATTTCTTTGGGTCTTTTTCTTTTCTCCGACAATCTTACGCAAATTTCCACCTCCGCATGATTAAATAACATAAATTTAACAGTTAAATCAATACTCTTATTTACATATTTCCTTTATTTGTAAATTGTATCACATCACGTTATATAATACAATATAATATAGTTTTAAAAACCACATCTTATTTTTATGCCGTAAAAAATATGTTAATACACAAAAATGGCAGAACGGAGATTTTTTATGAAATATGCAATTGTTACTGATTCAAGCTGTGATTTAAAATCACTGCCTTCTTCACATAATAACACAATTTACCTTCAAGCTCCACTCTCTTTGAGAATTGGAAACAAGGAATTTATTGATGATGAAAATCTTGATATAGAAAATTTTATGAACGAAATGCAGGAAAGCACAGAAGCAACAGGAAGTGCAGCACCAAGCCCACAAAGCTGGATTGATGCATTTGAACAGGCTGATATTATATTTGCAATAACAATTTCTTCAAAACTTTCAGGCAGCTGGCAAAGTCTGATATCTGCCAAAGATATGTATCTGGAAGACCATCCTGATAAAAAGATTTTTGCGATAGACAGCAAGATGGCTGGTTCAGGGCTTGCAATACTCGCTTTAAAACTCGCTGAATATATTGATGAAAATCTTTCATATGAAGAAATATGCACACGAATCACAGAATACCACAAACATATAGGACTTTTATTCGTCCTTGAATCAATTGACAATCTCGTAAAGAACGGAAGAGTTAATAAAATTGTAGGTAATATCATCGGCAAACTTGGCATTAAGCTTCTGGCTGGTGCCTCAAAAGAAGGCACAATTGATATTGTACACAAATGCCGCGGACGCAACAATATCTATGACCGTCTTATTAAAAGCATGTTAAACAATGGCTATAACGGCGGTAAAGTAGTAATAAGCCAGTGTTTTAATGAAGAATCTGCTGACTATGTTGCAGGACAGCTCCGCCAGCAGTTCCCGACTGTAAATATCAAAATAATTCCTACAGGTGGTCTATGCAGCTATTATGCCGAAAAACATGGAATTCTTGTATCATATGAAAAATAAAATATTGTATTGGTTATGTGAAATCTGCTATCATGTTATTGTAAATATTCAGTAAATTTTATATTAAATTTTTATTTAAAAGAAAGGAATTAGATAATGTATCAATGTCCCAACTGTGGCGGTAATATCAAGTTTGATATCGCTTCACAAAAAATGGCTTGTGCAAACTGTAATTCATACTTCGACCCATATGATATTTCCAAGGAAACTGACGCAGAGGAAAACACATATTTTGATGTGACAGAGTTTACATGTCCACAATGCGGCGGCAGGATTTTAAGTACAGAAAATACCGCTGCTAATTTTTGCTCTTACTGTGGTGCATCAACTATTCTTTCTGGCAGACTTACGAAAGAAAAACGTCCGGGATATATCATTCCGTTCAAAATGACTAAGCAGGATTGTAAAGAAGCCTACAAGAAAAGAGTTAAAAATGCTATATTTGCACCTAAAGAATTAAAAGACCCGGAATTTATAGATGGTTTCAGGGGAATTTATATGCCTTACTGGGTATATCATGTAACCCAGAAAGGCATGAGCGGATTCCGTTTTTCAAGAAGCCACCGCAAAGGTGACTATATTTATACAGACAACTATGAGCTTTCCGGATATAACAATTCATCTTATAAAGGTCTGTCATTTGATGCCTCATCTTTGTTTGATGACACTTTAAGCCAGGCTATCGCTCCTTTTGATGCAAAAAACATGAATACATTCACGCCTTCATTTCTGAGTGGTTTTTATGCCGATACTGCGGATGTGCCAAAAAACACTTATGAATATGATGCAAAATCAATAGCGGAAGACGCATCTGTTGATTACATAAAAAACTCTGTAATTCCAGATTCAAAGGAAGCCCACAGATACAATCTTGATGACTCTGACAGCCAGATAGCCAGTCACCTTGATTCTCACATTGAGGAAACCGACTGTGCAATGTTTCCTGTATGGTTTTTGTCATATAGAAAAAAAGACAGAGTTGCATATGCTACAATAAACGGCCAGACCGGAAAAATTGCCGCAGACTTACCTGTATCTATAGGAAAATTTATTACCGGTTCGCTTTTGCTTACAATTCCTATATTTTTGTTTTTGAACATATTTTTTACATTCCGCCCAACTACAACATTAACGCTTGTTGCGTTTATAGCACTTATTTCCATGATTCTTTACGGAATAGAATTAAAGGAAATCAAAAAGCGTGACGAAGGGCTTGATGACATCGGAAAATATGCTATATGCAATGATAACTTCGACAATAAGCAGCCTGTAAAAAATAAACGGAAACGCTCCTTTAAAAAAGTTAATAATTCAAAATTTTTCAGTATGTTTACTGCATTTTTTATTGTTTTTATTACTTTTAATGTAATGTCAATGACTGCCGCCCTTATGAGCAGCCTTTTGCTTTTTAATTTCGGACCAATATTCTGGATTGCAATGATTATTATTGGCATTGTACTTGTCCATACACATGAAAAGACTCTGAAGACACTGAAAAATAAATTTGTTATACCCGGTTCACTGCCGTCACTTGCAGCTATTATAATTGCAGCAGTTATTTCGATATTAAAGCCTGTATCAGACCTTTTCTATTATGGCGGATGTATCGGTGCCATGATTGCTGTTGTGTTCTCACTTATAAGTCTTATTAATTATTACAATATGCTTGCAACAAGAAAACTTCCTGAATTCGACAATTATAACGGAGGTGATGATGATGCCGATTAAAAACAGCAGTCTTTACAGCAGATTTTTCAAAGTTGTATATACATGTATTTTCTGCTTAACCATGCTCTTTTCAGTATTTTTATTCTCTTTAAATGCGTCTGCAGCAGATAACAACCCTAATACTGAAGCAACAACTTCTGCTGATACTAAAAGCAATGATTCTTCTATCTCAGGAAATATTTATTATACAAATCCAGAGACCGGATATGTTGTGCGTATTGAGGATGATGCCGCACTGCTGACCGATTATGAAAGAACGCAGCTTGCAGATTTGATGAAAGATATAACACAGTACGGAAATGCCGCCTTTAAGAGTATTTTGACTAATTCGTACAGCACAACAGGCGATTACGCATATGCATACTATGCACAAATATTCCAGAAAAACAGCGGAACTGTCTTTCTTATAGATATGGCAAAAAGAAAAATATGGATTCACAGCAATGGTGCAATTTATAAAACCATAACAGAAAGTTACGCTGATACAATAACAGATAATATTTACACTTACGCAAGTAAAAAAGAATATTATAATTGTGCAAGTAAGGCATTTGAGCAGGAATTGGCTCTTTTGAAAGGTTCAAAAATACGCCAGCCGATGAAATACACAAGTAATATTTTACTGGCTCTTATAATTGCTTTGTTTGCCAATTATGGAATTGTACGATTACTCACAAAGCAAAAAAAGCCAAAATCAAAACAGCTTATCAGCGGTGCTTTCGTTCATCAGGCTTTTAATGATACACAATTTCAATTTATAAACCAGACAAGAGTGTATTCTCCACCAAGTTCCAGCAGCGGCAGTTCATCTGGCGGCGGTGGCAGTTCATCTTCCGGCGGTGGCGGTTCGTCAGGCGGCGGCGGTGGTGGCGGCGGTCACAGCTTCTGATATTTCCGTTCATTATCAACAAACATCATTAACATAAACAAAGCGGCACTGACTACAAACCAGTGCCGCTCTGTTATTTTTATCAAATATTTTATCAGATTGTTATATTCTCTTTATTCCTGCTATCCTACAGAGATGCTGCTCTCTCTAATGCCGCATCTATATTCGCACAGAAATTCTCATGTCCGACAGCATCTGCAAATCCAGCCTTTTCCATCATAAGTCTTGGCTGCTCCTGAACATGTGATAAAAGAAGTGTTATATTACGCTTCTTACATGCAGCCTGTATCTTCTGCAATGATTTAAGTGCTGTAACATCCATTGCCGGAACGCCTCGCATTCTTATTATAAGAACTTTTACGCCGGGTTCTAACGAAATCTCCATAAATTTGTCTGCTGCCGCAAAAAACATTGGTCCGATTATCTCATACACAACCGTATTCTTTGGAACAACTTTAAGTCTTATGCTGTCAGGGTCATCGTGCTCGTTAATATCCTCTCCAAGATACTTCCAACTCTTAACTTCCGTTACGTTAGACATTCTCATAAGGAAAAGAAGTGCTGCCATAACAACACCGACCTCAATAGCAACTACAAGGTCAAATACCACTGTAAGGACAAATGTAGTCAAAAGAACAAGAATATCACTCTTTGGAGATGTCTTGCAAAGTGAAACAAATTCTCTCCAGCCGCTCATGTTATATGCAACCATAAAAAGAATCGCCGCAATTGCAGGCATTGGAATCCATGCCGCATATGGCATAAGAACAACAAGTATAAGTAAAAGCGTGACTGAATGTACCATACCTGCAACCGGAGTTCGTCCGCCACTCTTGATATTTGCCGCTGTTCTTGCAATGGCACCCGTTGCCGGTATACCTCCGAAAAGTGCCGATACAACATTACCGGCTCCCTGTGCAACAAGCTCCATATTAGGCTTATGTCTGCTTCCAACCATACCATCTGCAACAACACATGATAAGAGTGATTCGATACCGGCAAGCACTGCAATTGTAAGTGCATCAGGGAAAAGTTCCCTTATCATAGTAAAATTAATTGACGGAAGGCTGACAGACGGAAGTTTATTGGATATTGTATACAAATCACCGATTGTCTTTACATCCATTTTTAACATCTTAACCATCACAATTGTCACAATTACTGCAATAAGTGATGGTGGGATTTTTTCTGTAATCTTAGGAAATATAATTAAAATAGCAAGTGCAACAACACCGACTATAAGTGCCTGATAATTAAAAGTTCCAATACAGTTTATACATTCTTTTACCTTATCAACTGTATCTATAGGTGAATTAGTAAATGTAAGCCCCAGAAAGTCCTTTATCTGGCCTACTAAAATAGTCACAGCAATACCAAACGTAAATCCTGTTGTAATTGTATAAGGAATAAATCTTATCAGATTGCCAAGCTTTAAAAAGCCCATGATAATAAGAAGTATGCCTGCCATAATCGTTGCAGCTGCAAGACCTGACATTCCGTTTCTTGCAACAATTCCTGCAACAATCGTTGCAAATGCAGCTGTTGGACCGGCAATCTGCACATTGCTTCCACCTAAAAACGAAATAACAAATCCAGCAAATATCGCTGTATATATGCCTTGCTCCGGTCCCACTCCCGATGCAAGTGCAAGTGCTATTGATAGTGGAAGGGCTATAATAGCGACAATAATTCCCGAAATAACATCTTTTACAAACTGCTCTTTTGTATAACTCTTCATACAGTCAAACAGCTTTGGTACAAACTGATTCATTTTTCTCTCTCCGTTCTTTAACGCCATAACAAAGATTTTGGGAAATCTCTGATAAAATCACAAAGATTTCCCAAAAACAAACGTTCTTTTGTTTATATTTTTACTGTTCTACTGAATTATCATTTAAGAAGCTCTGAACCTTTTCGCTAAGCTTCTCGTATCCGAGTTCTGCATTCATCTCGTTGCCATATGCATCAAGAATCTCCTGATAATCTGTATAACCATAATAGCTTGCATATGTAGCACCGATTTCATTAATATCATCTGCACTTACATTAATTCCATTATCAGCTGCAATTATTGTAAGAGTCATCTTCTCAAGAAGATACTCCTGTGCTGTCTGTGTAGCATAATCATCATATGCTGCATCATCAGAAAGATTGTATACGCTTGAGAGATATGATGAAAAATCTGAGATACCCTGTGCAGAATAATATGACTGATACTGATTATATTCTGCTTCCATATTCTGTTTAAGAATTGACTTTAAGCTGTCTAACTCTGCCTGCGGATATCCATTAACTGTTATATCTTTCTTAATTACTTCGTAAACAGCACTATACTTTTTGCTGTCATATGTACTCTTTCCTGAATTCTCAAGATATTCTCTTGTCTCTTTTCTTAAAGCTTCAACTGTTGTTCCTTCAATCCCCATGCTCTCTGCATTAGCTGCAACCCACTCATCTGTAAGTTCAGGAATTGTCTTCTTTGTAATAGAATGAACTGTTACTGTAAATATAACGCTCTTTCCTGCAAGATCCGAACTGCTGTAATCACTAGGGAATGTACATGGAATATTATATTCCTGACCTACATTAAGTCCTATAAGTCCCTGGTCAAGGTCTGTTATGAACTTGCCTGAACCGATTGTGTATGATACATCTGTTGCCGTTCCGCCTGAAAATGCAACACCGTCAAGCTTACCGCTGTAATCAAGTGATATAGTATCACCGCTTGCAGTTGTTCCTTCTGTTACCTGCTCTGAAGTAGCATGTGAAGATAAAATATTGCTTATGTAAGTCTCAACATCATCATCCGATACGGTAAGTGACGACTTATCAACTGACACTGCAATTCCCTTATACTCAGGAAGTGTAATGTACTTCTTATAAACCGCTGCATTCGATGCAATAGTTGCATTATATTCCTCTGCTGTAATAGCTTTGTTTGATGTATCATCAGCATCTGTTGCAGTATTATTGTTATTCTTCTTACCACAGCCCACCAATGAAACAACAAGTGTTGCCGCAAGCATAACACTCATAAATTTCTTTTTCATAATAAGTTCCTTTCAAAAAATAAAAATTTCTGCATTCAGGTATTGCAAAATATATAAAATATATTTATAATATAACCACAAACGCATATAGTTGTCAACTATTTTTAACAACATAGACTGTTATAGCATACTTATTGACAAAATAAAAGGCGTTTCACATTTTTTTCATTTTTATAAAGGAAGTAATTTATGAAATCAGTCACAAAAAGGCATTTATCATCAGCAGCCTGCATTTTAATATTTTTGTCATTTTTACTAAACGGATGCCAGAACACTGCACTTTCCGACCCTGTACAGGTTACAGGTTACAAGCTCAATACTTATGTTGCTGTAAGTGCATATACAACAGGAGGTCACAAAACCTCAGAGCTTAAAGAGATTCTTAACGAAGCTCTGCGAATATGTGACACATATGAGCTGATGTTTTCAAGAACCAACCCGGACAGTACCCTGTATAAGCTTAATGATGGTCAGATTACAACTGTGCCGCATGAACTCGGAGAACTGATATCATATGGCATCCAATATGCCGATATGTCAGATGGTGCATTTGACATAACAATCGGCAGCGTATCATCTTTGTGGGATTTCACATCAGATAATCCGGCTGTACCTGATGACAGTGATATACAGAATGCATTATCATATGTAGATTATACCAGGCTTAAACTTACGGAAAATAATGACGGAACATATACTGTAGACAAGCCGGATAAGACCATCATTGACCTCGGTGCCATAGCAAAAGGCTATATTGCAGATAAAATACGCAATTTTCTTTTGGAAAAAAGCATAAACCGTGGTATTATTAATCTTGGCGGCAATGTATTATGTGTAGGTGAAAAATCTTCAGATAATCCTTTCCTTATAGGAATAAAGAAACCATTCTCTGAAGATTCAGTACCTCTTGTAACATTGCGTCTTAATAATAAATCCGCCGTATCTTCCGGCAACTACGAAAGATACTTTTATCAGGATGGCAAGCTTTATCATCATATTCTAAATCCATCCACAGGATATCCGTATGATAACGGACTTTCAGATGTAACAATCATATCTGATGCATCAGTCACGGGAGACTGTTTAAGCACCACATGTTTTGCACTTGGTGCTGATAAAGGATTAAAACTTATAGAAAGCCTGTCCGGCATTGAGGCCATGTTTGTCATGTCTGACGGGACTATTAAGTATTCGAGCGGATTTTCTTCATATCTGAAATAAACTAAGAAAGGATTTTTATTTACATGATACGATTAATTCTGGTGTGTATATTTTTACTCATCATTTTTGTGTTAAGCCTTATTCTTTTTCCAATTGAATGGCTTATAGGCAGGATTTCACCAAAAGCAAAAGATATAAGCTCACTTCGTTTTGTGCAGTTTGTGTTTAAGGTGATTTTATTTTTATCGGGGGTAAGCACAACTGTTATAGGTCTTGAGAATATTCCAAAAGACGAACCTGTTGTTTTTATAGGCAACCACCGCGGTTTTTTTGACACGGTTGTATCTTACAGCCGCATGCCGCGTCTTACAGGTTTTATTGCCAAAAAAGAGATGCAAAAAGTTCCATTTATAAGATTATGGATGAAATATTTACACTGCCTTTTTATGGATCGTTCCAATCCGAGAGAAGGTCTTAAAACTATTCTTTCCGGTATAGAACAGATTAATAATGGCATTTCTATTGTAATATTCCCTGAAGGAACCAGGAACAAAGGTGATGGAATTATGCCTTTCCACGGCGGCAGCTTCAAACTTGCAGACAAGAGCAACTGCAAGATAATCCCTATGGTTCAGAATAATACTGAAAATGTTCTGGAAGCTCATTTTCCATCAATCAAAAGAACTCATACCGTTCTTGAGTTTGGTACACCGATTGACACAGCTGCACTTGACAGGGATGACAGAAAAGCCCTGCCGGATACAGTTCACGACTTGATGTTACAGATATACGAAAAGAATAAATCTCTTGTTTAACCATAAGGGATATGCTACAATATTGTACATTAGAATTCATTAATTATCAGGAGGATAAAATCAATGCCAGTATGGAGTATTGTATTATTAACAATATTGGTTATATTGTTAGTTGTATTTATTGCACTTATAATTGTCGGTAATAAGCTGCGTAAAAAGCAGGAGTCACAGCAGGAGCAGATTGACGCTGCAAAACAGATTATGTCAATGCTTGTAATTGACAAAAAGAAGATGAAGCTTAAAGAGGCCGGACTTCCTAAGATGGTTCTTGACCAGACGCCTAAGTATTTAAGGGGTTCAAAGATGCCTATTGTCAAGGCAAAAATCGGACCAAGAGTCATGACTCTTATGTGTGACCCTAAAGTATTTGAACAGATTCCTGTAAAAGCTGAAATCAAGGCTGAAGTAAGCGGAATTTACATCACAGGCATCAAATCAGTTCGTGGCGGCAAGATTGTCGTTGAAGAAAAGAAAAAGAAAAAGGGATTTTTCAAACGTAACAAATAAAATAAATAAACCGCAAAGCAATATTAAAAGGTATCGCCAGTCGGCGGTATCTTTTAATATATGAAAGGAGCTTTTATGCGTAATTTAACATTATTAACAGATTTATACGAGCTTACTATGATGCAGGGTTACTTCAAAACAGGCAATAACCGTACGGTTATATTTGATGCTTTCCACCGCAATAACCCTTGCGGCGGCGGATATGCCATTGCATGTGGTCTTGACCAGGTAATCGATTATATTAAAAATCTTCATTTTACCGATGATGATATTGCTTACCTTAGCAGCCTTAATCTTTTTGATAATGATTTTCTTGATTATTTAAAAAACTTCCACTTTACAGGCGATATATATGCCATTCCCGAAGGAACACTTATTTTTCCAAGAGAACCAATTGTTAAAGTAATTGCTCCTATCATTGAAGCTCAGCTTGTAGAGACTGCAATCCTTAATATAATTAATCACCAGAGCCTTATCGCAACTAAGGCTGCCAGAGTATGCTATGCAGCAAAAGGCGACGGAATAATGGAATTTGGTCTGAGACGTGCCCAGGGTCCTGATGCCGGAATATATGGTGCAAGAGCTGCTGTCATTGCCGGTTGTGTTGGAACAAGTAATGTTCTTACAGGTCAGATGTTTGACGTTCCGGTCAAAGGAACCCACGCTCACAGCTGGATTATGAGTTTTCCTGATGAATATACAGCATTTAAGACATATGCAGACCTTTATCCGAATGCATGCATTCTTCTTGTAGACACATATGATACACTACGCTCAGGCGTTCCTAATGCAATCCGTGTATTTAAAGAAATGCGTGAAGCAGGAATTGAACTTAAAGGATATGGTATCAGACTCGACTCAGGCGACCTTGCTTATTTTTCTAAGAAAGCACGTAAAATGCTTGATGATGCCGGTTTTGAAGATGCTATTATATCTGCATCAAGTGACCTTGATGAATACCTTATTGATTCATTAAAAACACAGGGTGCCGCTATAACTTCATGGGGTGTCGGAACTAACCTTATTACAGCAAAAGACAATCCTGCATTTGGTGGTGTATACAAGCTTGCCGCTGTTATGGGAGATGATGGAAAGTTTATTCCAAAGATTAAGCTTTCTGAGAATTCGGAAAAGATTACTAATCCGGGAAATAAGACAGTTTACCGTGTTTACGACACAGATGGAATGTTAAAAGCAGACCTTATTGCACTTACAGACGAGACATACGATGAAAGCGAACCTCTTCTTTTGTTTGACCCTATTGAGACATGGAAAAAAACGCTTCTTCAGCCTGGTGAATACACTCTTCGTGAAATTATCGTTCCTGTATTCAAAAATGGAGAATGTGTATACACAACTCCACCTGTCATGGATATACAGAAATACTGTAAACATGAACTTGCTACTTTATGGGATGAATCAAAACGTCTTATAAATCCACAGGAAGTACATGTTGATTTATCAAAGAAATTATACGATTGCAAACAGGAGCTTTTAAATACTTATTCAACTCCTCATATTCACTAAAATACAACCTGTAAAGCCCTGCAAAAAAGGGTTAATAAAAAGCGTTCAGGAACAGCAGTTATCCGCCTGAACGCTTTTAAATTTCTATATTTTAAATTCCTGAATTTTAATTCTCCAACTTAAAATTCTTCTTTGAGCTTATCTCTATCTCAACACTTGATTCTGAAATTATTTCATGGTTAAGTTCAAGCGTATACTCAATCCCTGCATATATCCTTTCATCACTTCTTTCAATGACAATATTTTTTGAATTGATTCCAAGATAAATGCCGCCATATGGTGTCTCGTAATATGTTGTTGTTCGCTCCCCGGGAACAAATGAAAAATGCGTTGTAACATATCCTTTTTTAGTAATCTCAACCGTGCCATCAGGCGTAATCTTTATAAGATTGCTGCATGGCTTATCCTCACCGTCAATCATATCCGAATACTTAATATACTCATTTTCTCCGGAACGCTTATATCTTCCGGTATTGACAGTCTCAATAACTTCTTCATCTTCACTGCCGTCAGAATCCGAATCCTGAACGCCACTCGCAAAATGAAGTCCTTTTATACTTACAAATACTCTTTCATCCATACTGTTTTCCTCAGTTAAAAATCATCTTCTTTACATATCATACACAACAAATAAACACTCTAATAATTCTCAATATTAATCTGCTTCGTCATTGTAATATCAAATGGAAGTATTGAATTAGCAAATAACTTAAACTTTTCTTCCGCATCGCTTACATAGAATCTATACATGCTTGATGGACTGTCAACATCACATTTATTTGCAAGATTATCTCTCTCAAGCAGATTTTTGAGTTCAATAGCAGTTTCATATGCCGGATTTACAAGATTCACTTTATCGCCCATAACCTTCCGTATTGTAGAACGTATAAGCGGATAATGCGTACATCCCATAATAAGCGTATCTATATCTTTTTCTTTTAATTCTTCCAGATAACGTGAGGCTACCTGAAGTGTTATATCATCATGAAGCCAGCCTTCCTCAACAAGCGGAACAAATAACGGACATGGTTTTCCTATAACTTCCGCTTCCGGCATAAGTTTTCTGATCTCTTTGGTATATGTCTCGCTCTTGATCGTTGCCTCTGTACCAAGTACACCGATCTGACCGTTTTTCGTCTCTCTTACAGCAGCTCTTGCTCCAGGTACGATCACACCGATGATCGGAATATCGAATTCGTCCCTCACTGTATCCAGGGCAAAGGCGCTGGCTGTATTGCAC
>OGJK01000393.1_pt1 | contig 47735 bp, 44 predicted proteins | sample 1571961 | NCBI WGS metagenome assembly OGJK01 (sample SAMEA2582120, study PRJEB24529) | metagenome | biome: Human gut stool | place: China | collected 2011 | reverse complement strand
CCCGGACCTGCTTCAGAGCAGCAGTAAGCTCAGAAGCAGGAACGACTTCCTCTCCAGCCGCAACGGCGGTGAGGCTGCCTTCCTGATATTGCTTCTTCCACTTAAACAGCAGGCTGGGCTGGATACCATGCAGGCGGGCGACATGGGAGACATTCATACCCGGCTCCATCGTCTGCTGGATAATGGCGATCTTCTCCTGAGGAGTTTTACGTTTACGGACTTCTTGCCCTAACAGGATCCCGGTCATCTCAAAATTGGTGTTAGTGTTAGACATATATTCAAGCCTATCTCTTATCTGGAGATACAGCTACTGTCTGGTGTTTCAGGGGGCTACATCACGTTGGTTTTGGTATATCCCCTGCTCCGCTTTCCGAGTCGCCAGGTTCGTCTCCGATACCATCAGCCTTTTTGTCTTCTTCTGACTTCGAAGAGCCGCCATCTCCGCCATCCCCGTCGTCGGCCGATTCGGTTTCCCCCTCTTCGTTATCAACTGATCCTGGGGAATCCTTTTCCTCACTATCTTCAGGCTCATCATCACCATGCCAGGGTAGATCGCCATCACCGCAATCGTCATGAGACGATTCGCTTGAAGACTTTCCTTTACCTTCCCCATTTTCCTTTGATTCACCTGGGTCTTCACTTTCCATTGGCTTGTCGACCAGCAGTCGGACAATTAGCGCGGCCACTGCCACACTGTCGCTCGTGCTGCTTATTTTGGGGATCATCTTATCGACACCATGTTTAATCAGGATTGATACCGGCTCTTTAACGCTTTCCCAGCGGTCTTCCATGTAGTCGATGAACGGCGTTTGATCATTCCAAGCACGCAGCACGGGAACCAGATAGAACTCCATAAACATACGGGTCTGATCGCCCAGCTTTTCAGCAATGGCCTCCATTTCTTTAGGAATGAAAACCGTATCGATGACATGCTTTTGTGTGTTGATGAGGTTTGCTCTGGAGCCTTTGAACATCTCCCCCATTTTTCGCTCAATGAAGGTGTCTTCTACGGCGTTCCAGACGAAGCTGGTGGCTTTCGTACTGTCTGTGAAAAGGACGTGAGCGACTTCGTGATCGATGAATCCGCGTACCGCCATCAGGAACTTGTCGCTGGCGTCGTCGGGTATTGATGGTATGCAGATGCAGAGAGGTTCGCCGGCTTTGTTGTATTCAACATATGCCTTATCTCCACGTTCTATGACGGGGATGTTGCGTGCTACCAGCATTGAAACGACGTTTTTAATCGCCTCGCGAAACTTAGTGATATCTTTAACTGAAGTCTTTTTCATGACATACCCATAAATAAATGCTTATTATTTATGGGTATGATAATCACAATCAATGAAAGTATAAAGCCAAAAAGGAAGGGTAAATCTTAGTTGGTGTGAATGCAAATGAGAGTGTAGTTCGAAATTCCCTGTACTAAAGCGAAATCTTTATCTAGATGATTAATATGGAAAAAAAGATCATCGGAGCCTGCTATGTGTCCATCTTTCGCGCCCAGTTCGCAAATGATGTCGGCTCCGATTTGGTCACTCAAAGATATTGCTGATAGTTTTGTCGCCGTCGACATCCAGTTCAAAATTGCATTCATGTTAATACCATTAAATAGTTTATTGCTTATTTGTATGTCTTAAATGATTCATATCAAAGTTACTATTATTTTTTTAAGATTACAACAAATTTGCATGAAAAAAGCAGTGTTAGCCTATTGATTTTTATTCTATTTTGTGGTTATTTAGCGCCGTCGCCCAAAGTTGGCGGTGTGTATTTACATTTTTGGTTCAGTGGTTTAGTCTTGAGCAATACGTAAATATGTGGTTACTTACTAAAATGATTTAATAGTATGTGGTTACTTACTTACTTACTTACTTACTAAAATAATTCAATACAAGGCAGACTATAACATGTACGAACCCAAAGGGCGTTACCGTCCGTTTATGACCGCAGCGATGCTCACCTGTGGCAAAACACAAGCTCAGATTGCAAAAGAAGTTGGATTTGAGAACGCTAACAACATTTCTCTCATCAAATCTGGCCGTGCTCATCTTTCGTTAGACAAGGTCATCCCATTCGCGAGAGCTGTCGGTGCGCCGCCAGACGATTTTATGATGATGTACTTATCCGAGAGATTCCCCGAAATCTATGAATTTGTTAAAAAAATAAAGAATGAAAATGATGATCTGAAGAGTAAGTTAGGTATTACTGATTGATCTTACATGTTTCAATTAAGAATTTAGAGTATGCTGACATTGCCTCGGACATTCGGTCAAGATAGTCGTGTCTGTCATAGACGCGATCTATTCCCTCAAGACTGTGGTTCATGATTTTACGAGCCACGTCTTGCTCTACACCGAGTCGAGAGAGTGTACTTCTGGCCGTCCTTCGTAAATCTCTGATTTCGAAGGGTGCCGGAAGGTTATCGGAAAGATAACCTCTACTCATAATTCTTCTTGATGCCTGAGCTATCAGAACCTTGGATGCAGGCTTCGTCACATTCTTTGGGGAGGGAACTAGCCACTCGCTATTCCCGGCTGCGGCCATCATTTTATTAATGCACAGCTTCATTATGGGGCTAATGGGTAGTGAATGTTCACGACCAGACTTATTCCTACTACCCTGATTCCATACATCATTATTGAGATCGAATTCAGCTCGTTTAGCCCGGAGCACTTCATCCGGCCGTCTGGCTGAGCAGAGCACGAAACGCGCGGCCCAACGCGTGCTCTCTGAAACATCGGCAAAGTCCCACATGTGCCAAAATTTTTCCAGCTCATCATCCGACAACACACGCTCCCGAGGTCTTGGCTTCAGTCCGCCAGCAACTTTGTTAAGAGACATCGCTCCAAGTGGGGAAGTCTCGATCACGCCCTGGAACTCACACCACCCAAGGAACTGTTTTAAAACAGAAAAAACGCGCCGGCTTTGTACTAACTTGCCATCCAACACCAGGGCATTAATTAGTCTGTTAACTGTGAGGCGGTTGATGTCCGAAACTTTTTTGTCGCCGATAACCGGCATGGCGTGAATGAGAATGCAGTGAACACCCAGCTCAGGACGCCGCCGAGTCACAAGGAGTGATAAACGCGTGAAAAACATAAAGGCTTCACTGAATTTCGAATCGGCATCCATGGCCATCATTTGTGAGCCGGTCATGGTTTGGCAGCGCTGGAGATATTGAACTGTTTCAGCAGAACAATTTTCCAAAGCTTTATCGATCTCGAACGAATTTAACATCGCCGCCTCCATGTAACTGTATGTATATACAGTATTTAACGGTATTTTAGCTATAAGGTCAACCCAGAATAACCGTTTTTTTCCTGTGATTCCATACTCTATAGGTATGGAATCACAAAAGGGCGTTTTGATGAAATCTGATGGTCTTTATGGGACTCTGTCTTGCAGATTAACGGGAGTGAAAAGCCTCTGCGTAGGCTGAAAAGCGAGAAATTAGTTGAGTGTTTGCTGCACTCATTAGGTCATGCGCTGGAGTTACAAGAGCCAGAATGGAATAGCTCGAAAGGTTCCACATATGCTGGGCGTAAACCAGGTAAGTGTTACTTTTCTTTTGACGATCGGGTATGCCGTGGGGCCACGGCGCTTCGCTCGGCAGCTTGATATGAACGCGAGACAACTGTGCCTCTACTGCGTAAGAGGGGAAAGTGAAAATGGCATCGTTGCCGAAAATATTCGTTGTGACGTTTTTCGTCTTACAATAAATAAATTCGGCTTTGAGTTGGCTTTCTAAATCGGGGTACTTTTTGAAAGTTGGGTCTAAAAACTCGGATCTTGTATCCGGGTTAAATTCGACAATCAATGCCATTTAGCCGCAGCCCTTGTACCACGTTCCGCTAGTAATGTCAGTGCATCGTGGTTGATGTTTGACTCACGATACGGGCTGACGTTCAGTATCTGATTTAACAGGTTGTCCAGATTTTTTGCATTGTGTCGTGCTTCTGCGACCGCTCTGCAAAGTTTGTACTGCATCGAGTCTTTGGGGAATGAACGGATCACCGAAACATCTGGCAGTGCCTGGAATAAAAATTCAGCAATAGCCAAGGCTCCGATGATGTCTGCACGCATCCCCTCAGCAGCCATTTTTGCCGCTTCATAGTCGCGTTCTGCAAGTTCATCAATTCTCGCGTAAAGTTCACGACCTTCTGCAGTTACCTCATTCATCTTATTGATGTTTGACATAACTTCCTCGCTGAACGATACGCCGATGCCAGGGGCAACGATGTGCTGAGCGCATACAGTTTCTTTAGCGCACGATTCATGCGTTATCCCGGATAAGGCAAGCGCCAAAACCATTGCAATTTTTGTGATTGATTCTTTCATAATTTTTACCGCCCGCATTTTGCTGGCTATGTACAACGCTAGTCATTCTATACTGTAGCGCAGTGCAAGTAAAACCACAGTTTTTACCACTTATCAAAGCCGAACTCATCCTTTTCACGCAGAAGCGGCTCACCACGATACCGGTGCCCCTTCAACGAATCGCGCTTCGTCGGCGCTTCGTCATAATCTACGGCCGTCTCGAAAAAGTGGTTTGCCTCTGCTGGGTCAGCGAAACACCAGCGATAACGAAAGGGCGAAAATTCGTCAATATCCATACAGACCGACGTTGTAAAAGCAAGCCTTAGCACACCGATCCAACTACTGTCTTCGAGCTGGCGTACTCTCAAAAACCCTTGTTCCAGCAGGAACTCGCGAATTTGCTCTGGGGATAATCTATCAAACATCAGCATCAAGCCTTTTCTTCAATTCGTTGTAAATTTCATCACGTCTATCCACGGCAACAACGCTAACTTCCCCGTTCTCGTCGTCTCTGACCGTATAGGCCAGACGATAACCGTCATTCTTTAGCTTAATCTTGTAGCAATTGTGTTTAAGTGAGAGCCTATTTTTCGGCATTGTCAAGGCACCAAGAGACTCCATACGCTTTGCCAATACCTGTGCATTCGCATTTATCTGATCCCCTATTAGCAAATAAGTTGGACACTTGTTCGCAAATGACTTAATCACCTACAGCACAACTATTCCGTATGGTTTCATATGGCGGAGAGAAATCCTGAGAACTTAATCAGGAGGCCGAAGCCTCCCATGTGATATCAGATGTATCAGACACTTCCACCGACGCCTTTGAACTTATCGATAAAGGCCACGAACTTCTGAAAGACCGTCTGCTTTTTGGTTCTGTATTGTGGGTTCAGCGGACTGAGCTTAGGTAATGTTTCATTCAGCGCAGTGCCGTTCTCCGTGGCATATTCGCGCTTGAGAGAATTTCTGATGTAGCGCCGGGCGGCGTCCTCATTCAGGTTTTCCTCTTTGATTAAGGCTTCTGCCTCACGCTGCTGAGCCTGTTGTGCAAAGGTATAGAAGGCTTCAATGACGCCCTCTTTGCCCGGCAGGGCATCGAGATTCGTCTGTTCGATAAAATCGACCATCAGCCCCTCTTTTGCACGGTTCCCCAGACTGGCCCGGATTAAGCGCTTCACTTCCTCTTTCAGCGTCTCTTTATCCGTACTCTTTTGATGATGCTCGTAAATCAGCCCCAGGATGTAATCGAGGTTAATCTCCTGCGATTTCAGCAAATCAATCTCAAAGACCACATCATCCCAGTCAACGCTATTTTTATCTTTGGTGTTAGCGTCACGTTCACGACGCTGCCACTCACGAATATCGTTGTAGCTGGAGCGATAGTCCTGAATTTTACGCTCAGCAGGTAAGCGCACCGTCTGGAGTGCAGCAAAAGCCTCATCATCCAGATAGTGCCCGGTTTTAAACGCTTCCACGGCAACCGGGTCGCTGAGGTCAACAGTTTGCAGTGCTTTCAGCGTGGTAAACTCATCGTAGTTTTGTAGTACGTTCTCTGCCCGCAGATATTCCCCGAACAGCTTAACGAAGGCTTTCTTCTCTTTTTCGGATTCAATATCAGCAGGTTTCGGGAAGCGCGTCTCCAGCTCGCTCACGATATCCATGAAGCCACGCCGCGCCTCTCCGGTCAGCGTGTCAGTGAAGCCTTCCATGTATTCGGTATAGCTTTTCTCCATGACCACACTTTTGGTGTTGCTCTTCCCGAACAGGGTAATGGCATCAATGGTGGCCTGCTCTAAGTCCCGAAACGTGACGATATTACCAAAGGTTTTCGTGGCGTTATAAATCCGGTTGGTACGCGAGAATGCCTGCATCAGCCCGTGATAACGCAGGTTCTTATCGACAAACAACGTGTTCAGTGCCGGAGCATCGAAGCCGGTCAGGAACATACCCACTACAATCAGCAGGTCCACTTCCTGAGACTTAACCCGTTTAGCCAGGTCGCGGTAGTAATCCTGAAAACCGTTGCCATCAGTGCTGAAATTCATTTTAAAGGCGGCGTTATAGTCAGCGATGGCAGATTCCAGAAACTCACGGGAGCCTGGGTTCATCTCTGAGGTATCAATACTCTCATCGTTAATATCACCGATAGCATCCTGTGCTTCATTGGCAGCATACGAGAAAATGGTCGCAACCGTCAGGGGCTTATAACTGCTGTCCTGCTCAGCCCTTAACTTCTGGATGTGTCTGAAGGATTCATAGTAGGCTTTGGCGGCATCGACGCTACTGACGGCGAACATAGCGTTAAAGCCCTTAGCGCCGGGGAAAGCCCGATGGGTCTTTTGCCGGAAGTGCTGAAGGATGTAGTTTGTAACCTCCGCAATCCGCATAGGGTGCAGCAGGGCATGTTTATTTTCAGCGGCAGTGATTTTCTTCTCGTCTGTCTCGGTTTCTATGGCCTTAAATTGCGGACGCACATCATTGTAATCCACCTTAAATTTCAGGACTTTTTCATCACGGATGGCATCGGTGATGATATAGGCATGCAACTCATTACCAAATACACTGGCAGTATCTTCCGCGCCCAGCGCATTTTTACCGGCAAAAATCGGTGTGCCTGTGAAACCAAACTGATAAAAACGTTTAAATTTCTTCTTCAGGTTTTTCTGGGCTTCCCCGAACTGGCTGCGATGACATTCATCAAAAATAAAGACGACCTGTTTCTGGTAGACGGCTAAATCTGCATCCCCCTTCATCAGGTTATTCAGCTTCTGGATAGTCGTGACAATGATTTTATTGTCATCTTTATCGATATTACGTTTCAGTCCTGCGGTGCTGTCAGAGCCGTTGACGCTGTCCGGTGAGAAGCGCTGATACTCTTTCATGGTCTGATAATCTAGGTCTTTGCGGTCAACCACAAAGAATACTTTATCAATGAAATCAAGTTCAGTTGCGAGTCGGGCGGCTTTAAAGCTGGTCAGGGTTTTTCCTGAGCCTGTCGTATGCCAGATAAACCCGCCTCCGTCAGTGCTGCTCCATTTCTTTGACTGAAACGCACTGTTAATTTTCCAGAGGATGCGTTCAGTGGCTGCAATCTGGTAGGGGCGCATAATCAGCAGTGTGTCGCTGGTATCAAATACCGAGTAATTAAACAGGATATTCAGCAGGGTATGTTTCTGGAAGAACGTGGCCGTAAAGTCTCTCAGGTCTTTAATCAGTGTATTGTCAGACCGCGCCCAGTTCATGGTGAAATCGAAACTATTTTTATCCCGTCTAGTCGTATTGGCAAAGTAACGGGTATCTGTTCCGTTAGATATCACAAACACCTGAAGGAATTTGAATAACGAATTTTCGCTATTAAAACTCTCTTTGCTGTAGCGATGAATCTGGTTAAAGGCCTCCCTAATCGCCACACCACGCTTCTTCAGTTCAACCTGTACCAGTGGTAGTCCATTGACCAGTATTGTTACATCATAGCGATTCGCATGCGTTCCCGTCTGTTCAAATTGCTGGATAACCTGCAACTTATTACGGATAAGATTTTTCTTGTCGATAAGACTGATATTTTCAAGACGACCATCATCAAAAGTGAAATCACAAATGTAGTTATCATGAATCTTACGGGTTTTATCGATAAGAGTATCACTGGGGTTATCGAGATAACCCTCAGTAAAGCGCCGCCACTCCCCTTCGCTAAATACCACCTGATTCAGCGCCTGAAGTTGCACCCGCACATTGGCCAGCATCGCCGACTGAGAGGTTAAATCAGGCACAAACTCATAACCCTGATTACGTAAATCCTGAATCAGTTCATGCTCTAACTCCGATTCACTCTGGTAGCGGTCACTCGCTTCCCATTCCGTGACGTATTTATCCAGCACGATGAAGTTATTGGATTCGGCGATGGTTCTGGTCTGCTGCGTCATACTGCTCCCTGCTGTCGTTGTACTGCGAAGGGTGAAACGATGCACTTAGGGCTTGAGCATCGGGTAATATCTGTGCAAAAGCACTGCCAGTCAGAGGTTCTCACCGGCAGTGTCGCTGATGTCAGTTCGTTACGGAATCAGGTTTAGGGAAACTGAACAGTAAATCACGGTAGTATTCGTATTGTTTCTGGCGCAACTCGATTTCACGCGGGAGACCTTCAGTGATGGAGTTGGTCAGTGTGTCGAATTTATCCAGAATCCGAACGATTTCAGACTGGATGGCAAGGGATTTTTCAGGGTTGTTAGGACAGAGAATGGGGATTAGAATCTTTTTAAATCGAGCCTTTGAAATGTTAAAGCGTGTGACGCCACTCGCCGTTTTGCTTATTTCTTTACGCATCTTGTTTGTTCTGAAAAGGTATTTTAAGAACTCGGGGGTTAATTTAATTTTATTATTAAATCTAACGCCAAAAGAGAAACTGTTTAGGTATACAGGCTCATCAAATTGTGATGTGACTGCGCATGAGATGCCTGCTTCTTCAGCTATTTCGGATGAGCCGGTAAACAAAATATCACCATATCTGACTTCATGCTGTCGTTCGTCTTCACGAACATGGACATAATCAGTTGGCATATTTTTTATATCTAAGCTACCAAAAATTTTTTTGTATGAAATATACCTGGCATTACCTTTTTCAAAATCAGCCTTGGTCTTTCCTGTTAATCCACCATAAATTTCAGCAACCTCACCAAGAGATTTCCACTCAACCTCAACCCCATCCAGCAATTTTTCCAGATAAATAGGTTTTTCCTGCTCCTCATCAAAACTCAACAACTGGTCGCGATAGTAGTTATACTGTTTTTTCCGTGCGGTAAGCTCAGCGGTAAGCTCAGCGGTAAGGGCGGTAAATTTATCCAGAATCCGCACGATTTCAGCCTGAATAGCCAGCGATTTTTCCGGGTCGTTGGGGCAAGGGATGGGGATTAATGTTTGCTGTGCGCTAGACCAATGTCGTTTGTAGCTTAATTCCTTTGTGTAAAAGTTTAGGAAGGCATGGTAGATATATTTAGCATTATCTGAAATGGGGCTTAGAATTTTTAGTCCATCAGCACCTTGAACAAAACGAAAGTCTACGTACTTTATATGTTCAGAATGGTCACCAAAAATTATGTATTTTCCAGCTTCAACGGGAGCTACATCTTCATCTGTGTAGCCAGCAATGAACTTTATACCTTGATCTATAATTGGCAGTTTTCCTGAAGCTCTATAGGCTTGGCTTTTAAGCTTTGAAGGTGCGGTAACAGTTTTAATTACTGAACCCAGCGCCATCCACTGAACCTCAGCCCCATCCAGTAGTTTTTCCAGATAACTCAGCTCACTCATGCTTTCACCTCAGCCCCTTCAATCTCTGCCACAATCGAATCAATATCCGTCCGGAGCTGGCCGATTCTGGCCACGGTCTTTTTCAGCTCAGCATTCAGCTCAGCGATATTAACGATTTCACGGGTGTCTTTAGCTTCCACATAGCTGCTGACAGACAGGTTATAGTCATTCTTAGCAACATCTTCAGCCGCAACAGACTTCGCCAGATGGTCGGTATCGGCCTTGCTCTCAAAGACCTGCATAATCTGTTCGATATGGGCATCAGTCAGCACGTTGTTGTTGGTTTCTTTCTTAAACAACGCACTGGCATCAATGAACTGCACCTTGGTATCGGTTTTGTGTTTCGACAGCACCAGAATATTCACGGCAATGGTGGTACCGAAGAACAGGTTCGGGGCCAGTGATATCACGGTTTCCACATAGTTGTTATCAACCAGATACTGTCGGATTTTCTGCTCAGCTCCGCCACGGTAGAAAATGCCGGGGAAACAGACAATCGCGGCACGGCCTTTCGCAGACAGGTAATTCAGGGCGTGAAGTACGAATGCAAAGTCAGCTTTAGATTTCGGGGCCAGTACCCCCGCAGGTGCAAAGCGGTCATCGTTAATCAGTGTCGGGTCATCACTGCCCACCCATTTCACGGAGTATGGCGGGTTAGACACAATCGCATCAAACGGCTTCTCGTCTTTAAATTCAGGAGCCAGTAATGTGTTTCCTAACCGGATATCAAACTTGTCGTAGTTGATGTTGTGCAGGAACATATTCATACGCGCCAGGTTAAAGGTCGTATGGTTAATCTCCTGACCAAAGAAACCGTCCTCGATAATGTGATTATCAAAGTGTTTCTTGGCCTGAAGCAGCAGAGAACCTGAACCGGCCGCAGGGTCATAGATTTTATTGACGGAGGTCTGTCCGTGCATGGCCAGCTGAGCAATCAGCTTAGAGACATGCTGCGGGGTAAAGAACTCACCGCCGGACTTACCCGCATTGGCGGCATAATTGGATATCAGAAACTCATAGGCATCACCGAACAGGTCAATCTGATGGGCACCAAAATCCCCGAGAGCCAGCCCCTCAACCCCTTTCAGTACCGCAGCAAGCCGGATATTTTTCTCTTTAACGGTACTGCCCAGCCGGTTACTGGTCGTATCAAAATCAGCAAACAGTCCCTTAATGTCGGCTTCTGACGGATAACCGGATGCAGAGCTTTCAATCGCAACAAAGATACTGTTTAAATCAGCATTCAGGTGGTCATTCGTATTGGCACGCTTCGCCACATTACAGAACAGCTGGCTTGGTGCGATAAAATACCCCTTTGTTCTGACCGCATCGTCCTTAATCTCATCACCAATATCACTGTCAGCCATTCCGGCATACTGAACACTGTCATCACCGGCTTCGATGTAACTGGTGAAGTTCTCACTGATAAAACGGTAAAACAGCGCCCCTAAGACGTATTGTTTAAAGTCCCATCCGTCAACGGCACCGCGAACCTCGTTCGCAATAGCCCATATCTGACGGTGTAATTCGGCGCGTTGTTGCAGGCTGGTCATCTGCGTTTTCCTGATTAATAGAATGTGTTGCCCACGGTTTGGTAGGTAGATTAAATCACTAACAGGATTAGTATATTACGATTATGCGGACATTGTGAGAACTATAGAGTCGACTGTTAATCATTGATGATTTTTACCTTGAAACCACTACTCATTACAGCTGATCCAGGCTGACTTCAACCTCTTCATCGTCCAGCCTACCCACGGCCTTCTCAAGAAGCATCTGGTCGCCAATATGGTCGATCATAAGAGCAAACAGTGCTGGTGGGACGCAGTAAAAAGCAGGTTTATTGTGGCTAAGTACAGCCACAGGCTCGCCATTAGACTCGCTCATAGCGGCAGAAGGGTTCTTTTTAAACTCGCTAATGGAAGATGTGTGCTTGGCTAGAACAGTTTCAGTAAACATAATCACCTCTAAATAGTGCTAAATTTAGAGCTAATTTAGTCTCTTTTCTTTGTGTGTGTCCACAAAGAAAAAAGGGGCCGAATGGCCCCTTTGTCTTACAGGATGGAGGTTAAAGTAACCAGTTCCGTGTAGCCGCCGATAGGCTCGCCCTCGACGAAGATCTGCGGAACCGTTCGCACCGGCTTCCCCACTAACTCACCCAGCGCAGCGGCATCAATGCCAGCTTCAACGATATCGATATACTCATAGTCACCATGACCCTGAGATTTTAACTGCTTGGCCAGCTCTACCGCACGTTTGCAGTAAGAGCAGCTGTCCTTTCCATAAATAACGATTTTCATGCTTTCCCTTAGCAAGATAAAGATGTGATGCTTTGACCAATGGGGCCACCACGCATTGACGCCAGTACGCCGATACTAGACGTCTGAACAGGCGGGGTCACTTTTTCAAACACCGTTTTCAGGTGATCTTTAATGCTATCCCACTGTGCTTCCGTTGGGATCTGACCGCCCAGCTCAACGAATCCTTGAAGCCAATATGCAAATTGCTCTGATGTCATATCAGCCTCAAAAAGTGGTCGGTTTTGCGATGCTGCGAATTACGGCCATAAAGCCTTTCTGCAGGTCAGTTTTGCCGATGGCCAGCCAGCGTTTGTCTGGAGTTTGATCGCTGGTTTGTGCGAACTCCGCGGCTTCTAGCTTCTCGATAAAGGCGCCTACCTTCTGAGCCAGGTCTTTTCCCTCGTTCATCAGCGCGATCTCTTCGGCCGACAGATCGCGATAGCCTTTGATTTTAGTGTGCTGGTCTTTCACGGCACCATCTCCACAATTACCCAATCCTCGGCCAGCATGTCAGTCTGGGATGCTAGCCATGGCACAAATTTGCCGTCAGCTGTTTTCATACCAATCCAGGGCGCCAGCTCCAGATCGCGAGCAATGCCGCAAGCGACGTCGTATTGTTTGCCGGACACCATGCGCAAGAACATACCTTTGCCGTTCCAACCTTTGCGAGCTACGCGATGGCCATCTTTCAGCATCTCGATTGCGATGCCAAAAGATGCACCTACCCTGGCGGCGTGAATAGTGGTTTCGACTGACAAATAGCCCGATTCAAACGGCCCTTTTGGCGAGTAGGACTCATAACCGTTTTCATAGCGGACGAAATATCCACCAACTTGAGGCTGGTGCTTGTCGAGATAAGTCTGATCTACTTCGACTTTTGCCACATGCTTGCGGAAGGATAACAGCATTGTCTGCCCCTCGATTTTCGCAATCTCAGCTGCTTCCACGATTTTAATGCTTTGGTACTGCGGTAATTTAACTTTTGTCACTTCAACATCCTTATTGATAGGCATTTAATGCCACTTTGCAGAGTTCAGAGCGGACGCAATCGTCGGCTTCAAACTCAATCAGTCCTACGTGCGCGTTTGGTTTAAAGCGATTCAATGCATCAGACAACCCGGAACCTTTATGGCCAGGCAAATCGCACTGCGTTACGTCGCCATTCACAATGACGGTAACGTTCTCGCCCATGCGGGTAAGGAACATCTTCATTTGTGACGGTGTAACGTTCTGTGCTTCATCCAGAATAACCACTGCGTTTTCAAACGTCCGGCCGCGCATGTAAGCGAACGGGGCGATTTCTACTTTGGCGATCTCTGGCTTTAGACAGTATTCGAGGAAGGATGCACCAAGACGCTTCTGAAGCACGTCATAGACGGGCCGGAAGTACGGGGCGAACTTCTCACCCACATCTCCCGGAAGGAAGCCCAGATCTTCGTCAGCTTGCAATACGGGGCGAGTGACGATGATTTTGCGGACGTCTTTATCCAACAGCTTCTGCGCGGCGACAGCCGTGGCAAGGAACGTTTTGCCGCAGCCGGCTTCACCGGTGGCGAACGTCAGAGGCTTGTTTTCGATGCTGATAAGATAATGCGCCTGAGCCTCGTTACGAGCCTCAACTGGCGTATTGTCTCGCTTTGGTCGTGGGGTCTGAGCGTCGGTCAGCTCATCGACAATAACGTAATCAACACGACGGCCGCGGAACGCACGATTCTCTTTTACTGCTTTACGCGCTACCTTACGCGCATGTTTGCGTGATGTACCCATTTTGATTCCTTTCAAATGGTTAGGTGTCGCAATAAATATAACTGCATTGGATAAGTAAATCATTACTTATTTTAAAAATAGCAAAAAGGAGCCGCGAGGCTCCTTTAATTATCTGCTCTAAAAAGTGTCTATCGTGATGCTCAATGGTTGCTGTGGGTCGAAGTACAGCTTAAAGGCCAATGTCGCCATCAGTCTTTAAGCTGTAGCCTCCGAAGAGGCTACGGCCACAATCAGTTCTTACCGGCGTTAACCACAACACCTGCACGACCGGCATCAGCTTTGGCGATTTCGAGGCGGGTTTCGCGCTCTGCGGTAATTTGACCGCGCAGCTCTGCAACCTGTGCTTCCAGATCGGAGATGCGTTGGTTTTTAGCAGTAGCCTGGGCTTTGTGCTCCGCCAGCTCAACTTTATGCTGGGATACCAGATCGCGGTTCTCAGCGCCAAATTTAGCAGCAGCAGCCTGATAACCAGCTTCACGCGCTTCGGATACTGCGTACTCGTTGTCGGTTTTGGCCGCGACCAGGTCGGAGTTTAGTGCATCCAGATCAGCGTGAGTGATAACGGCATAACTGCGTGCTTTCATCAGCTCGGCCAGAACCTTGTCTTCGTTTTCGATTACACGCAGACGCAGCTGGGCTTTGGATTCGCGCTCGGAGGTAGCGATCTGGTTTTCGATATCAGCCAGCTGACCTTTTTTGAATTCAATTTCTTCAGTCAGAGTTACGGTTGACTGAGACAGAGCGGCCAGATCAGCGAACAGCTTTTGGCCGTCAGCAACAACTTTAACCAGTGCTTTAGTGGAACGCTCAGCTACGGTAATAACTTTTTTGACTTCAGACATGTGTTTTCTCTTTGTAGTTTAATTTATATGGTTCGCAACGCTACTCTTCTGACCGTACAGTCTGAATTTCACGCTACTTGCACTTTACGTTAGTGCCAGACGAGGCTTGTGGCTCGGGCCTAATGGCTGTTTATGCGGTTGATGGCCGCACCATTTTGGCCTCGACACTAAGAGATGTATGGAATCACATCATCTTAGATAAGTTACCCAAGCAGGACTCGAACCTGCATCATCGGACTCAGCATCCTCTCGACTTACCGTTTTGTCGCATTGGGCATTCAATCTGAAGGACTCTCGAAAAAGCCCTTTAGGTTGGCGCAAACAAGCGGAATCGAACCACTCTCTACCGGATAAGACGTCTTCCTCGGTCGCAGTCAACCAGACTGCTTTGTTTGCTTGCACCTCTTTTATCGTTAAGAGGAAACGGACTGAGCCTGTCACCAAACAGCGGAGGCATATTTGATGGTCTGGAGGTGAGATCGGAGACCAATACCAAAGTCTCTTTCCTTAGACAAACATCTCAATCAGCCGGTGTTATCACGCCACCCCCGGCTGGGCTTATGGTCAACATATCAAGTCGTTGAAGAAGACTGTCAATGGCAAAAGAAAGCCCGATCGTAAGCACGCACTTTCTCAAAACCTTCTGCACGCTTTGAGAAAGGCGCTGCGTCGCAATTTCAAATTAACCCAAGATGAAATGAGACATTAAGTAATCACACACGACGCAGCTGTTTGGGCGGTCAGTCACGAACTGAAACCGGGACATGGTTGGTGGAATGTGTCTAACCACCCAAACAGCTGAAACGTTCGCAGAGACTCACCGTCTGACTCTATCGCGTGGTTAAGGGTACGTGGGTCAGTATCGCCTATTCACCAGCAAGTCTCTGCTATCCATTCGCAATCACACCGGATCAGTGCGCCGAATTTGTTAATGAGGAATCGGAAGACCTCACTGACTTATAGGCTGTTAAGCCGCCATCAGAACTACATCATCGTTAGCGATTATTTTTTTGGTCAGTTTCTAAAACCCGCAAAAATCACAAACTCTGACGAAAACACCCGTTACTATCTAAGAGAACGTCTCTCAGAGACAAAAATCTCATACGCTTCACTCGCAGCCTCTGGTGTCGAAAAAGACCCCAAGAAGAATTTCTTCCCGCAACTCTGGCCTTGCGCGAGATATTTTCCATTGCGGAGAGTTACCCCCTTATACCCAGTTGAACTATTTCTATTCAGTGGCCTGTTGTGCTGATTTCCAGCATGGTCAGTTAACCTGAAATTAGAAAATATGTTGTTCAATTTGTTCAAGTCCTTATGGTCAACCAACTCTTTTGGGTAGCGCGGCCAGTGACCTGTTTCGTATAGCCACATAACCCGATGAGCCAAATGCAACTGACCATCAAACTTAACCTTGAGATAACCACCATTTACATAGGTGATTTCATCACCAGGCTTCACTCTTGGAGATGTGGGGTTATTCCAAAATAACCCCCCTGTATCTCTATCGTAGCGAAACAAATGTCTAACTCGTTCTTGTGTTGGTATCTTTCTTCCCACAATGTCGACTTCCATTTGCTTAACGTCGAAAACGAGTTAATCTTAGTGAAAACTTATAGATAAGTAAACACTTATTTATCTTTGTTTTTATTTTTTTTGACGGTTACGACGTAACCCTTTGTTGTTACAGTATAACTTCTATCGTCTCGAATCCCATCCCAGCGGAGAGATGTTAAGCTAATCAACCTCGATACGACGTTTTCCATCATGTCGTCATTAACGAAAAACTTAACCGTCACCATATCAACGATCCGAGATACAGCTCTCGTCACGGTGTAAAAAATACAAACTAGAATAAATGCGAGCAAAATATAGTCTGTCATTTAACATTCCTTATGTCAGTTGAGTGAACCACTCGATATACGCGCCGCCCAAAGCAAATGACGCCAGTTTTAATTTCCTGCTTAATCAAATCGTGGGTAACAACTACGCCGAGTAGAAACCCGGCGATAGCTCCCATCAAAAGATATGGGATCAACTAAAAGCTCCTGCGTTGACAAGTTCAGCCAGAACAACCCTGCCTCTGGTCGTCAGCTGAAAATTCTTTTGCTTCCCTTCAGGGGAGATATTTTCAACGAACCCCATCCGCTCCAGTTTTGCACGAGTCTTCGGGCGCCAGTGTTCGTAGAAATTCTCCCACTGGCTTATTTCTCGAAGCGTGCTTTTTTCCAACTTACTTAACTGGATCATCTACACCTCCCACAGCTAATCCCTTTGCCTCAGAGGTCACATCGACGATTCGGTAGATTCGACCTCTGAACTCCATAACCCCAGCCTTGATACTGTCCTTCTTTATCGACACAAAAAACATTCCACCCAAAACAAAGCCCAGCAAAAAGGTCGACAGACCAAAGCCAATAAGGTCACTTATCATTCCTTATCCCCTATGCGGTCTTCAGTGTCACGCAGACAGGACGGCCATTTCAGACGAGGGTGACGCAAGCTGCCGTCTGGCGTCTCTTCGTGGGCATTGACCTTCACGATGCGCCCGATGTACTTATCCTGATTGTTCCAGATCTCATCCAGGTACATGTGTTTAATGCCCGATGCCTCGACCTCAACACCGTTCTCCAGGCGAATAGTTACCGAGCCGAGAGTGTGGGCGAATGCCGAATCCTCTTTACCTGGCTTGAAGCCGATAATCTCACCGTCAGCTTCGATCTCGTCCTTCATCTTCCACCAGCTCTTGGTGCGCTTAAACTCGTAAACGGAGAACGGATCTTTCGCCATATAGCCTTCTTCGTTGGCGTCCAGAGCCGCCATGAACAAGTCGATAAACTCTTTATGACTATGTACTAACTGGAAGTCATGCAAACGCACGTCGCCTTTGTACTGACTGTCCGGGCGGCTCTTCCAGTTTGTCCAGCTGCACAAGTCGATATGGCGGTCTTTTAACTTGCGGCCTTCTTTCTTGTACTCCTTGGTTTTGGCAATGGCTTTCCATTCCGGCAAGAAGTAATCGAAGACGTGGAATACGGCGCCAATAGCTGATACGCCTTTTTTACGCAGCGCTGAGATGGAATCGTTGAACGAGCCGGCCGTCGCTTCGCCATCAAAGAAGATGTGCTTATGCGGCGTCATACGCGCCAAATCTAATACCGCTGGCTTCAGATGGTCGAGAGACGTTACCGGGTTGCCGGTACGAGACAGGAAGTTAACCTCTGCCTCGTCAACGATGACTTCGGCAATGACGCGCATCCCGTCCAGCTTGAGACTGGCAATCATCGGGAACTTGGCTTTCGGGTTTTCCTTGAACGGGTACTTGTCGCCTTTTTCTTTGTACGACGTCGCCAGCTGAACCTCGAACACCGGAATCGGGTTGTCGAAGATTTTATTGCACAGGCTAATACCGATGCCGGCCTTCGGATCTTTAATCAGGAAGCGGCGGAACACGTCTTGCCCTTCCTCTGTCATGTCTGAAATAGCCTGCTCCACCATCGCAATAGCGCTGTTACCAGTGAGCTTACGGCTGGCCAGGGAGTTGAGAATATCGATAGCGTCTTCATCAGAGATTTTATTCTCAAGCGCTGGCTCCGCGACGCTGTATTTCTTCACCCCGAATCGGATGAATGGGTTAAGCATCAGTGACACCATGCTTTGTTCGAATGCGTCCAGCTCAGCCAGGGCGACTTTCTTGGCATTGGTTCCCATAGCTTTAATGGCGTCTAATTTTCCACGCAGAGCAATCAACTTTTCCATTATTGAAGCTCTCCCGCAACAACGACAGGCTCATCCTGAGAATCGAGGATGTCGCACTGTTCGCTTTGCTCTACCATCGGTAGATCACTCGGTTTTGGTTCGTAGGCATCAAGAAAATCGACGGCGTCCATGGAGAAAATCTCATTTTCTTTGTTTTTGAAAATGACAGTCAAAGGGAAACCGGGCTTGGCGGTAAGCACGTTGCTAAGGCACACCATCTCGTAGACGTCGTCAGAGTCCTTAGCGGCCCACAGCTTACATTCAGGAACGATCGGGCGGAAAACGATGTTGCGGTTAATCTGGAAGCTGTCGAACCAGAGTGTTCTTTCACCTTCGTTGACAACGTCAATGCTCACGGCAATACCATGAGACGATGCTGCCTTTGGCAAGCAATTAATCCATTGCGGAACGTCCGCGGTAGTGTAGATCATCTGGCATACTTGGCCTACTTGTGGCTCGAACTGACTCATGTGTTTTCCTCTGTTTTATTAACTTCTGCGTTTACCGCTTCGGCGTAAATGTCGACGAGAACGGTTGGTTTTTTGATTTCCGGCTTTGGCGTCACTCTTGAGCCAAACGTCGCAGCACGCTTGTTGCGCGTTGCGCTTTCAGCTGCACGACTCTCAATTTCCTCTCTCAGCTTACGCATCTCTTCGAGGCCATCGATGAAGTAAATCCGCTCGCCTGTTTTAACTTCTTCCAACATCATCTTGACCGCACGACACTTGCCGGCACGAATGGCTGTCGCGCACGAATCGAATGAACCAGGCGGGAGTCGATTCTCTTTAAATGCCAGTACGGTGTGCTGACACACCGTATAGGAAGAGCGCGTCGGCGATCCGTTGATTAGAAGTTCCTCGCACAGCATCGAATAGCTATTACTGCCGCTAATTGACGGAAATTTGCTAAAGTTGGTTTTCATAGATACTTATAGTAAATGTTTACTTATCATTGCGCCAGTCTAATGCTCTGGCGCAGGCTTGAAAGATTTTTTACGAGGGGATTGTTACCAAGAACCCCAAAGAGGGTTTTCCGCGACGAGGCTGTGTACTTCTGCATGTTTTATCGCTTCACGGACGTGAGCGAGAGCGTAGCTTTTGCCTTCTGAGAGCATGGCGGCTTTGTCATAACCAAGACGGGTAATCATTTCACCAGGTCTTGCGAAAAGACCGCCGAAGCACTTCGACACGGCCTTAACCGACTCAATCTCATCCATTTCCCCGTCGTATTCGCTGAAGAGCTGCATTTCAATGCTTTCATTGAAACGGTTTTTTGCCTGAGACGACTTCTGGTCTAGGATCGCGTCAATGATGCCGCCAGGTGCTTTAAGTGAAAAGGCACGAGAATAGCCTGGCGTCTCGAATGCGCTCGAATGCACGGCCGTAATGGCGGCAGTCTCTGGTGTATCATCTACAATTTTAGGGATCTTCGGCATTGAGACAACTTCTGTCGTCATCGTAGCCCTAAGTGAGCGCAGGACACGATCAAACTCTGGAGCCTGCAGGACGCCGCTTTCCAGCATATAGTTAGCGAAGTTTTTTACCGCTGCAGGGCCGACGTATGATTCATAATCCTCGGCTTTTATCATTATCGACTTCTCGTAGAGTGACATCGCCGGCCGCGGGCTTCCTGCATAAAAAATACCTTGGAACACCTTCGCCTTCAGATAGTCCTCGGCGACGTCAGTAAGGTTGACGATGACGAACAGCTCGAAGTTCCGATCAGCCGTTAAAGTTGACGAAATGTAAATCCAAGGCTCGTTAGGGGTGGATATGGTGACAGGCATCTTAATGCTGATGCGTTGATTCGCCTTTTCACAAGCCTCTTTAACTATCCGTTCTACATCTCCATCTTTAAAGATGTGCGCCGCTTCGCTAATGGCTTTTCTGACGGCTTCGTCGATGCTCTTGATATACATGTGCTCTCCTTTTTTTATGAATCTTATACAAAATGATAAGTAAGTGCTTATCTTTTTTACGGTCAGAGAAGTGCTTTAATACCGTGTAGTTTCGCCATCATTTCGAGCATCTTGGTGTATGGCTTCGCTCGATAGTAGGCTTTCAGAACCTGCTCGATTGTCGCATCGCCTGGGTCTAAGCCTTCCTCTCCGAGACACGCGATTTTCACACGCAACCCGATGCCGGCTAATCGCTTGGCTGCGCCAAACGTGTTGTGTATTGCCTGTTTTTCGGAGTCCCACATCATGACAACCGTCTCTAATCCCTTTTGCTTCAATCTCAAGAATGCGCCAAGCTGATCCTCGGTTTCACCATCCAGCGTGCCGGACAAGTGCATACCGAACGTTCCTATCGGCTCCACATACTCTCTCAGCGATTCCTCAGCAAAAAGAGCACGCTTTATACCCATAACGTCAAAAGCGCCCTCAGAAACGATTACAGTGCGCTTCCCGATGGCATTGTGTCCGTTGTAGAGGAACTTGCCAGATGCCGGCAGTGATATTGGAAAGAGATAACGACGATCTGACTCACCAGTAACGTCGCGCCCCTGAAACGTCCGCATTTTGCCGTCCAAATCGTAAATGGGGATCAAGATGCGCATATCGAAAGACTGGACGTGCGGTCGTCCATTTCGCTCATCGAGATAAACGTGCGTACCCTCTACGCAGTACCGCAGATCAAAGTAGGTCGCCAGCTCCGGGGAGATGTCACGATCAACAAGATACGTTGGAAGTTGGCCTTCAATTGGCAGCTGATAATGTGGAGGCAGGATAACTTCAGACGTCAGCTCAACATCCGACTTTAGCTCAATCTCTTCTTCTTTTGGGCGCCAGCCTTGCTGCATCAGTTCGTTGCGGATGTAACGCTGCAATCCGCGCCATGATTCGCCGGTATGGTATTTGATGAAGTTCAGCTTGTTAAACTGCACCTCCTCCGGGTGATCACCGGCGAAACACTTGCCAAGGCCAGTAGTCAGGTTGAAGTAAACCTTCCACTTACTACTTTTGCAGCACGGACATTCACGGATGTTGACTTCACGCCCCTTTGAAGTCCTTGAGCCACGACGATACGAGATCCCCTCTGTATCAAGCCACTGCTCAAAGTCGAATTCTTCCATTAGTTCTTTTAATTCTGACATTTGATAAACCTTGCATTTAGCCGGCCATAGATTAATATGGCAGTACATGTGTTTTCTTTTGTGGTTTTATTAGCAAAAGAAAGCTTGAATTTCTGTATTGAAATTAAGGCGTTCCGCTTTGGAGCGCCTTCATTTTTCCTACATAACGTCAATGATTCGCTTAATGAATCGCATCTGTTCCAGATCCTGAAGCACTCGCAGACTTACCCCGCCTTTCTGGTTACGAGAACCAGCAAAATACAGACGTGCCTCGCCTTTAGCTTCTTCCTCTTCGGTCTTGTTGATTGAGATAATCAGGTCACAGATACGCACCTTCTCGATGTTGTCCGCGGCGTGCATCATCGTCGCAACTTCAGAGGAACCACCTTCACGGTTGGTCTGGGACGCTGTCATACCCGCCACATCGTGCTTATCCATGACAGCACGTAAGTCGGTGTAGATGTCCTTCACATCATTGCGCGGGTCTTTGGTTGGCGTGGTGGCACGCATCAGATCCGCATAGTCGACAATAACCATGTCAGGTATCATGCCATTCACTTTCATGTTGCTGAGTAAGCGGTCAAGGTCTGCAGGTGAAAATGTATTGGCGCGACGCTCAACAATCCACATGCTTCCGATTTTCCCATCAGCACCTACAGAGCGAAGCTTTTCCGCAATATCATCGCGGCGCTCAATAAGTTTTGACATTTCTGTTTCGGAGATACGGGCATCCCAGCGATCTGACAGGATGTCTTTATGTACCTCCAGTGAGACATACAGGACGTTGTAGCCTTTCAGCGTGGCATTGATGCCGAACTCACCCATGGCCGTCGATTTACCCGATTTTGCGAAGCCCATGAACAGAACCAGTTCTTTACGCCCCCAGCCTTTTTGGTGAAGCATTTTATCCAGTAACGGAATGCCTGTTGTTACGCTGTTAGGCACGAAGTCATCGGACGCCTCGTATTCGCGACGCTCATGTCGTTCGCCGGAACGTTCATAGAAGCTGTACACGTCATCCATATCGGATGCGCCGACCATGTCCACCTTCTGCATGACCTGCATCGCACGCTCAAACTCGCCTTTCTCCTTCAGCTCCGCCGCCTTGATGAACGCATCATCAAAAGCGACCGAACGCGCAAAAGTCACGACGCGGTCAATCATGTAGCCGGTGTCTTCCAGCTTCTCGGTCAAAATACGCTTCATCGCATTAACGACTTCAGGCACGAACTCTTCTCGAATCTTTCCGCGCTTCTTCGCCTCCTTAATCATGTCGATGATGAACTCTTTCGACGGGGAGCTTTTGTACGAGCGGAAATAGCCGGCCACAATGCTGACCAGGTACCCATTTGCCTTGTTGGAGAATTGCTCAGGGAGAACCAGATCGCCGGCTCTGATCAGAAACTCTCTGTCTCGGCAGTAGTACGCAGTCAGGCGATCTTCAAACCCAGCGTCAAATTCTTCCGATAGCGGTCGTCCTGTGTGAACAGGCGTCTCAAGCGCTGAAGAGGTAGTGGTCATGTGCTTTCCTTATTGTTTTAAACAACTTGTTTTCTTAATTATGTTCAATCTTCGCAGGCGCTCAAATACAAGCCTTGAGCATCCTGAATAAGCTTTGGATACCGCTTTGCTGCCACAGCTTCCGGGATAAGACGACGGAGATAGACGGCTGACAGGACACCATTGACACGCAACGAAGGCTTCATCGCGTCAATGTGCTTAATGACCCACATGCAGTAATCTTTCTGCATTTCCGGGGCCACCAACTGCGGCATGTTGTGGTAGCTGAAGATGCTGTCATCGATGCGGATCTGAGAGCGGCGGGAAAGCTTCTGCTCAAATATTTCAACAAGATCGTCTTGCCAAAGATGCTGGGGGCGAGGGAGATTAGCCCACAGGCGCTGCGCCGCGATGCTCAGTATCGTTGAGATGTAATACTCATACGAACAGCAATACTTGTCCGCAAACTGGCGAGCACGCCACAGCGAGGTTTTTACCCCCATTCCGTGATCCTGATAGGCGACGCGCTTTAGTCCGGTACGATACGGAGCACGCTGGAAGTCGTCGCGACCGTGAGTCAGCATGATGCGTGCGTACTCGATCTTATAGATTTCAGAGAAAAGACAGGTGGCCACCAGCGGATGCATATTGCGGTAATCGAACCACTTTGTCGCAAACAACTCCGTCTCACCTGAGCAGCGAGAGAGACCAATGTTTTCGGATACCCATCTGTCCATGTCTGAGGTCGTCATCTCCTGCATGAACGCGTACTTTTCGCCGTCTGGTGTGTTTAATAATCTGTCCATACCTAAATAAGCTCTTACTTACTTTTTTGGGAGATGATAAACGCTGGCGTGGGGTTTTGAAAGCGGAAAAGACAGGTTGTTTGCTTGAGGCCCAAGGCGGTGATTCTGGCTTCCGTCATACCCCTTTATGTTTTAAAAACAAAGAAGAGATATATAATAACTACCAGAGCAAGGCTTTCAAATAACACCCCAGACACAAAGAATAAGGCGCTGAAAGCGCCTGATTCTTTCAGTATTCTGGGCGTTTTAGGAGTCAAAACAGTGCCTGGCTCCTATATATATTTAATAGCTTTTTAAAGTCTTTAAAAGATAAAGGGGGATCGCCGATCTACTTCTCCAGCTCACGGCGGATTTGTTCGCCGCGCATTTCTGCTTCAGACGCTGGAGTCTCGCGAAGCACGGCAATGGTTTCCGCAATACGCTCAGGCGATTCGCTGGCCAGATTCATGATGGCGGCACGAATAACGTCTGAACGCGTGAAGCGATTCCAGCGGTCAACGTTCTCCATGACAGAGATAAGGCTGATGAACTCATCCTCGATGCTCATCGTCCGGCTCTTGATACTGGACTTCCCACGAGTAGGTCTTCCCTGTGGTCGAGTCGGGGAGCGCATAGGTTGTTTTACTTCTGACTCCGTGGATTGCGAAACTTCTTCCGCGGCTTGTGGCTTTTTAGCCAGATCACCCATTTTCATTTTACTGCGCCTCCAGACTCATCAAATAATCAACCAACTCTTCAATCTCCGACTCCGCCTTTTTATCGCGGTCTTTTCCTTTCATTTCGAAGATAGACCGTCCAGCCTCTTCTGCATCGTCATACACGTTACGAGTGTAGATATTGGTTGGAGCACATTTAATGCCGAAAGACTCGATAATATCTTTGGACGAAAGGATACGAGACACCTGAGACGGCAGTGACGGGCACTGATTCAAGACGGCACGAATTTGAACTTCCGGGTTTGATGATTTTACGCTTTCGAGCACAGTGTCCAGATCTCGCAGTGACTTCAGATCGCGCCGCTTTGGTCTGAGCGGTAGCAGAACGATGTCGGCAATAAGCATGGCCTCGCGCTGAATTTCTGAGTCGAAGCCGCCAGCATCAACAACGATGTACTCATACCGGCCATTCAAAGACTGAAGGTGCTTTACAATGTCATTCTCAATGTAAGAAAAGGCGATGAGATCGAGATTTTTATTATTGCGGCGCTCTTCGCACCATGAGGTTGTCGTCTGCTGGATGTCGATGTCGGTAATGTGAACCTTTTGGCCTCTCTTCAGTTGCAGACCTGCTGCTACCTGCTGGGCGACCGTAGACTTACCCGGCCCACCCTTCGTCCCGCCGACGATGATGAGTTTGGTTTCCATGATTATGCCTTGTAGTTTGTTTATTTTGAAAACAAGATGTTTTCTTATGTTTCTTATAGCCTAAAACAAACAAGGTATAGTGACAACAAAAACCATTCAACTAACTGGACGTATACTGGTCTATGTTAAAAACGCCCCTAAGCGATTTTGGGGCGTTTTCTCTTTAACTGGTGTGATTGCTTCTCCCCCATCCACAAACACGCTCACCGACGACGTCATGCGCCAGAATCTGTCTTTTGGTCTCCTGAGTCAGCACATCGTCTCGGGAAATGTATATCGGACTGGCCGTCTCACAGAATGAAAGGCTTTGATGTTGCTTAATCACGCATCCAGTTAGCAGAAAGCTCATCGTCCACAGCGCCATCACCCATGCGCCTGATCTTATCAGTCGTTTCATTTTTTACCTCAATAGTCGTGCTTAGCCGCTTATTCTCTTCACGTTGATTTTTAATCTCCGCCGATCGACGAGCTGCGCGGCCACCCAAAATATACGCCCCAAAAAGTACCGCAATGACGGCCGAAGCCGTCATTACGAACGCTTTGATACGGGCAATTAAGCCTTCAATCATTGCGCAACACCTCGCTGATACTTCCGCACCTGGGCTATGGCGATGAATACCGCTACGGCGATTGTCGCGATCCCAAAGACAATGCGAACAGTATCCCCGCTCGAAATATTGCCCTGAGCCTTATCCATTGCCGCACTGATCTGCGGAGCAACGTCGGCCAGTTGCGCCAGACCGATACCTGCTGTGACGGTTGCGCCGGCCGTTTCCTTAGTGACCGGAATGGATGCGGTGGTCTTCACTGGCTTAACGACACCAGCTCGGCGCAACCCTTCGTCAATGACGTCGATGTTGTACCAGGTGTTATCAGTTCGCAGCGGGCCTTTGCCGTTCTCATGGCGAATGATTGCCTCAACGGTCGGTCGCATAATCTCGTACTGATGCAGATCGATTTCCATATCAGGAGAAACGCCTACCGCTTTGGCGACAGCCTGAACATACGCCTCGGTGTCGTTTTCACTCGGCGGCGCCCAGCGTTCGATGACTTCGCGGATCGTGTCGATTCGTGAGCCGTCTTTTGCTTTGCGCTTGTCGTGATAGGTAATGAGCGTAACGGCCAGCGCACGCACACCCCATGTCGGGTCTTTGAAGGTAGCAAATCGACTTTCTGCCGGGTTAGCTATCAGACCTTGCCACGGATTCGTGTTGTCCAGATTGCCTGGGTTGTTGTTGCGTATTCCTCTTGGAGTCATCCTTTTCCCCTTAGTTTCCAATGCCGCTTTTTACGCCATACGCTGCCAGTCCCAGCAGCAAGGCGGTGATCAGGAAAGAAGTAACTTTGGACACGACACCGCCGAAGAACCCACTTGAGATGGCGTCCATTCGGTTCAGTAGCTTGTCCAGATTCGCGTGCTGAATGCTGTGCTGGGTCGCGGTCATATCTCCCAGGTACGCTTTCAGTCGCTTATCCACCTCTTCCCCAACCTCGTCACGAAGTCCTTGCAGAACCTCTCGTGCGACGATTTGAGCAATGCGCTCCACCTCCTTGTGGCTCACACCGGGTGTTTCGTTTGACATTATTAGCCCTCCATGACTGTCAAACCTAAATCCACCCGGTTATACCATATTCGCCAAACCAAAGTAAGTAAATGCTTACTTACCTTTCATTTCCAATATAGTTTTTTCTAGCTCGTCTACTCGATTTATCAAAACTTTGACAGCGGCCAATGTATCCATCATGACCACATTGTTGTCGATTTGTAGACGGTCATCGTCTACTTGCACCCCATCCTTCAGGTAAGACGTTTTTATCTGCTTAACATATTGAGGATCGACTTTCTGGGCCTGCTGCGCGATTATCCCTCGTCTAACTCGCTCCTGCTCATCATCGTTATAAACAAAAGTGACCAATTCAAGCGCCCGGATTCTATCAATAGATTGCTGTCCATCGGTCGGCTTGATATCGTGCTTAAATCGCGAGTCGGACGTCCCTAAGAATGACACGCCACCCCTTGTACTGCTGTTGATATTCCCGCCGGCATCGAATTGCCAGTATTGTACGTTGGCACTAAATCCAGCGCACATAAGCACAAGTCTATGCGTCGTACCCACATGCTCTTCAAACCACATTGCGGACTGCCCACCATCTACATTGCCATCAGCCCCTCTATTGCTAAATCGCGTCGTTACGCGAGGCGAGGTGATAATAGATCCGATGGGTACGTTTGTAGGGTCATTAGCAAGCCTCGAAATGAAGCCTTGCCCATCCATATCGCCGTACTGCGTAGCTACACCACCGTAAACTCCGAAACCGCCTAGAACCCTAAGCCCAGGGTAGACAGCTAACGCCCCGTCTTCGGTGATGATGCGATGTGTGTAGTCAGCGGTACTATTTCCGTGGTGAAAATCGATGTAAGGCGTGGAAAATGAAAGCTCGATACTTTGCGCTTTAACCTGATAATCACTTTGTAGAACACCTTTAGCATAAAGTGAACTCGCGACTTTGACGTCACCGTTAGCTTCAACGCCAAAAATTTCAGTCTGCTCATCAGTTGCCGATATCCGGTCTTTATCGCTTCGAACGACTGAGAATCGAGATGATTTTCCAACCATGACTTTCCCATAAGTGCCTCTCTTCTTGACCAGACCAATATCGCCGTTCTTTCCAAGAATGAAGCCTGAGTCGTCGCTATCCAGGCTTTGTGTGCCGGTGTAATTATTACCTCCGGCAAGCTTCGCCATTCCCTTAATAGCAGGAACAGTAACTGACGTTCCGGTAATAGGATCAGTCATTGTAATGTTACCTGTCGACGTCAGCGCGGTCGACCATCCTTCAACAACACTCCGCCACAGAGAAAAGGCGCTGGCGAGTTGGTTTGCAAATGCGGAGTTGCTGGCTGTCTCTGATGTGATAATGCCATAGGACGCCCCAGAGAACGCTGTCGTGATGTTTCGGGTAAGAGTCAGCTGCGTGTCACTGTCGACGGACTTGATTGCGTACAGATCTGCATTGCCGCTGCGATAAACAACCAGAATAGAACCTTGCTGGATTCCAAGAGCAGTTTGAGACCATTTTGTTGTTGCGCCGGTCACTTTCGCCTGATTTGCGGCACCCGTTACGGTGCCAACTTCGTACATACTCATTATCTCTTCCTTGAGATGCCGCCCACTTCCTGTAGGCGGCGTTGTTTTAGAAAATACCCATTCTCACGCGCAGACGGTTGTTGGAGTCGTAAACTTCAATCCTACCGTTCGTGATCACGGTTCTGGAACTACCCGGCCCAGAGCCGTTGATGTTCATCGTTCCATCGCGAGAGATTCGCCAACCTCTAACGTTTTCTTGGAAACCCGAACTCATCAAATCCCCAACTTTAGCACTGCCTATTGAACCATCCTTAATGTAGGCAGCATTCATATAGGTGACGCCGTTGTCAATAACAAAAGGCGTAGTCGTGTTACCATTTGATGTGTTAATCAGCGCGAAGCGATCTGCCTGAACCAAGAACTGGCTCTGCATATTTTTACCATCAACACCGAGAGCGATACCCGCCGCATACTTCTGCCCGTTGTTGTTGGTTTGCATTTTCACCATCCAGGTACTGTTCAGCGCGTCATTGTTTGAAACAGCCTCTTGCAGCGTCTGGATAGATGCAGATTGACTGTTCAATGATGCGGTCATGTCAGTCTGCGTTTTTGCCATTGCGCTAATCTGAGTCGCCTGAGTCGCCTGAGTCGATTTGATAGACGCGATGCTCGTTGTCGCCGAGTCCAGATCAGCCTGGTTTTTGATGTTGGCCGAAGCCTGAGCATCAATCTGAGACTGAAGACTGGTGTTCAACGATGCCTGAGCGCTCTGACTGTCCGAAATGGTCTTAGACAGCTGATCCACTTTCGAAGAAGACGCGTCTACCTTCGACTGCATGGAAGACAGTTGCGACGTTTGGGCAGTCACTTTCCCATCGATATCGCTGACCTTCGTCTGCAACGATGAGATTGCTGTTGCGTTTGCATCCGCCGTAGTCTTCAGCGATGACAGATCGTTAGACGATGCCATATCGCTCGGCGCCGGAGACCACTCTGTAGGCATATTGCCAACTTCCAGCTTAGGGCTGGTGATAGAGACAGTCTGATCTTTCGTCGAAGATGCTTGGATGCGTGCAAGGATTATTATCTTAGATCCAGTTCCCGGCTTCTGTTTCCACTTAACCCAATAACGAACCCACTCAGTTGTCAAAGTGAATGACATACGACCATCACCACTGCCGCCTGACACACCTTGACTACTAACCCCAGATGTCGTCGAGTTAGGGTTGTAGAAGTAAGCGGTCATGCTTTGACCGTTCTCACCACCTTTTGCAAAGAAACTGTAAACGTACTCTGCATTGTCGACTGGAGCGTCGAGAGTAATACTCTTGAGATCTCGGTAGGAACTGCCCGCTTTAGTAGTCGCGCTAATCACCGCATTGCCACGGAAGATTTCATTGGTTTTACCAGACCACCCGGCCATGTCGCCTGAGTTTTTGATCAGGTTGACGCCACCAATAGAAACGTTACTTAGTGCGTTGCTGAGATTCGTAACACTGTCGCTTTGGCTTGCAATATCCTTACCTTGCTGAGTAACCGTGTTTTGCAGCGTCTGAAGAGCCGAAGCGTCCGCTTTCTTAACCACAGCAGAGTCGGTATCACTCAGACTGTTCTTCAGAGAGGTGATCGCCGCGCTGTTGCTTGAAGTCTGATCTCCAACCTTATTGACATTCGAGTTGATCGAATTAATTGCCGTAGACAGAGAAGAAACACCCAGACCGGAATATAGTTCGGCAACTTTGTCACCCAGCTTGAAGCCCAGATTAATATAGGCGTTTCCCGTCCACTGATTCACCAAAAATTCAACGGTGTTCCAGCCCGAAGACAGTACAAAGCCAAGAGTAGCGGTGCCTGATATAGCGACTGCCTGACGCACGCCATTAACGTACACAGCGCCAGAATCATCAAATACGCGAGAACCCGGAGACACCGAGATGGTGGTATCCGCAGCAACACGAACCATTGCCTTGTAGTGCGCAACTACATATGAACCTGCACCCGAGAAATCCAGTTTTGCGGCGTCGGCAACTTCATCCATGAATACCGGGGAAAGTCCCTGAATATCGCTAAATGTAGGCTCAGCAGCGGCGCTGGATAACTGGCATTTATAGATGCGGCGTGACCAGGTGCCTTGCTTGCCGTTAACAATCTGATTAGACAGAGCGGTGATATTGCTGGTGTTAGAAGCAACATCTTTTCCCTGCTGATTGACGGCATTTTGCAACGTTTGCAGTGCTGATGCATCGGCCTTTGTGCCAATGGCTTTGTTCGCCGTAGCCAGACCATTATTCAGGGTTGTGATGCTGTCGCCCTGCGAGGTGATGCTATCGCCCTGCTTGGATACGGTGTTCTGAAGCGAACTCAACGCTGAAGCGTCCGCCTTTGTTGCAACGGTCGAGTTTGTTGTCGCCAGACTGTTTTTCAGATCGGCGATTGCCGAACCCTGAGATGAAATAACGCCTTCATCCGAGGTTACACGGCTGGTCAGCGTACTGAGCGCGGAGGCTGAAGCGAAATCACTGTCTGCCGCTTTCCAGTCGGTTACGACGTTGCCGGTTTCCAGCTGCGGCGAGCTGATGAAGACAGTCTGGTCGGCAGTTGAGGAATTGTTCAGTCGCGCCGGAATGAAGCGCTTCGTTCCGGTTGTCGGAGAATGAGTCCACTTAACCCAATAACGCGCCCATGAGGTGGTCAGTGTGATCGCCGCATAGCCATCAGAACTGCTACCCTTAACACCCTGGCTTGTTTCAGAACCGGTCGTGTTGCTTGGGTTGTAGAAGTAGGCGTTGATGACAGTGCCATCCTTCGCGGCTTTCGCCCAGAAGCTGTAGACGTAGCTGTCGGAGTCCACCGGGCCGGCCAGCACAATCTCGTTCGACTGAACGTAGCTTGAGCTGTTGGCTTTTCTCGTGAACGAGAAGACCTTGTTGCCACGATAGGTGTCGCTAATGACGTCAGACCATCCCTCCATTGTGCCGGAGTTCGGAATCAGGTTTGCGCTACCTACCGCGATGTTGCTTACCGTGTTGGACAGCTTCGTTACGGCGTCACTTTGAGAAGAGATGTTCTTCTCGTTCTGGGTCACTCTCGTTGTGAGGTTGTTCAACGCAGAAGCATCAGCTTTCGTTGCGACGGCAGCGTTTGTGGTGGCAAGGTTTCCAGTCAGCGCCGTGATGTTGCTGGCATTGGTGGAGATGTCTTTACCCTGCTGTGTTACGGTGCTCTGAAGATTCTGAAGCGCAGAGGAGTCGGCTTTCTTTGCCACATCACCTTTCACCGTATTAACGGTGTTATTCAGCGCCGTGATCGAATCACCCTGGCTGGTCAGCGTTTTACCCTGATCAGTAACGGTGTTCTGCAACGTCTGCAACGCAGAGGCGTCTGCCTTTTTCGACACATCGGTCTTCGTAGAAGTCAGATCGTTTTGTAGCTTGGTGATCGACGTTCCCTGAGAACTAACCGTGTCACCTTGCTTGGTCACTTTCGTTGACAGATCGCTCAACGCGCTGGCCGTTGCATCGTTATTGACTGCATCAGTAATATCGAACACCTGGAATGAATCAATCCAGATTTCCGCGTTACTTGGGTGGCAGTAGATACCAAAAGCCTGACCATCCGCGCCAGTTCTCGGAGAGAAAGACGTATCCCATGTAATAGTCTGCCAGTCGCTCGTTAGCGTGACGTTTTTATCTTCGTAATTACCCTCGGCAGACCCATTGAAGTTCCAGCGGCGCAGAAGCATGTTCATCGAACCCGACACACCCTTGGCGCGAACGATATAGCGGAATTTGCGAGAGCCATTTACCGGGGTTGGTTTTTTACCATTGGCAAAAAGACCCGGAGAGGTTGCATTCACTTTCAGCATTCGAGCGCCAGCCGAGTTTTCACCGTATGCACCAAATGCAACAATGCTGCCTGTCGTGCCGCTGTTCTGCTGCGTCCTGAACGCTGAGCCATCACCTTCAAGATTGGCATCCTGAATCAGATTGTCGCCCATGTTCGTCATGGCGCCGACGCTGTTGTTCAGACTGGTGATCGCGTCACTGGCTGAAGTGATGTCCTTACCCTGCTGCGTTACTGTATTCTGGAGGGTATCCACCGCAGATGCGTCTGCCTTCTTCGAGACGTTCGCGTCTGTGGTCTTGAGATTGTTTTCCAGGTTCGTTGTGCGATTACCAACGCTGCTCAAATCTTTGCCCTGCTGCGTCACCGTACTCTGTAACGAAGACAGCGCAGAAGAGTCCGCTTTTTTAGCAACGTTTGCATCAGTTGTCGCCAGACTATTCTTCAGTAAAGAAATATCGCTGGACGCCGACGTTATATCCTTGCCCTGCTGAGTCACTGTGTTCTGCAGCGAGGCCAGTGCAGAGGCATCCGCTTTCTTTGCAACGTTGGCATTGGTGGTGCTCAGGTTGTTCTGCAGGCTTGCAATGCTGCTTGAGGCTGAAGCAATGTCTTTGCCCTGCTGGGTAACCGTATTTTGCAGCGCAGACAGCGCCTGTGCATCTGCCTTATTCGCTAGATTAGCGTTGGTCTGTTCGAGGCTGTTTCGCAGATCAGTAACGCTCTGCGAGGTGCTCGTGACGCGATCACCTACGGTGCTGACGTTTGAGGTGACGGCGCTAATGGCATTCGAAAGCGCGTTCATCCCAAGAGCAGAATTCAGCTGGGCTACCTTCTCGGACAGTTTAAAGCCGAGGTTAATGTAAGCCTGACCAGTCCATTGGTTTACCAGGAACTCAACCGTGCTCCAGCCAGCTTTCAGATCAAAGCTAACCGTATTCCAGCCTGCATTACCAAAGGCAACCCTAACACCGTTCACGTACACGGCGCCCGTATCATCAAAAACACGGGACCCTGGTGCCATAGTGATGGTGGTATCAGCATTAACCTTCACGAAGGCTTTGTAATGCGCGATCACGTAACTGCCGGCGCTCGCAAAGTCCAGTTTTGCCGCGTCAGGAACCTCATCGATCGAGATTGGCGCCTTACCGTTGATATCGCTAAAAGTCGGCTCGGTGGTATTGTTCGCCAGTTGTACGCTGTATACGCTACGCACCCACATGTTCTGGCGGCCGTTAACCATCTGGTTTGACAGCGAAGTGATGCTGGTGGACTGCGACGCAATATCTTTACCCTGCTGGGTTACAGTATTCTGGAGAGAAGACAATGCGGAGGCGTTGGCGTCGATTTTGACACTATCTGTCACATCGATGACATAGAAATCATCAAAGCAACGACTCCCGGCTGTCAAATAGTTACTCAGCGTAACCGGAAGCTTGGCTGTCTCCGTAGCCTTCCAGCGACCGGAAATCAGCGTCCAGTCGGAACCGATCGTCCCGCTATTGTACGGTCGCTCAAACACCGGCTGACCAGCGGAGTTACCGATCCGCAGTTTGTTGTTGCCTGCTCCGTTATCAGTGGTCGCTCCGAGATCCTTAACCCATACCCCGATTTCATACGTCCGACCCTGTACAAAGCTTACATACTGTCCCGGTGACACATTACCAGCATCAACCTTCAGCGCCCGTGTCCCACCATGTGGAGTGGAAATCTCAACCACACTGGTTGCCGCTGACCGTCCGGTATAACCATCCAGTCCTCGCTCAAACGACGGGTTTACGATGAGGTTATTCGGCATCGCGGCGGACGCGTCAGTATCGGCGATCGCGTTGTTCAGTGAGTTGTTCAGTTGAACGATGCTGTCCGCCTGGCTGGATGCTTTATCCTCGGTCGCGCTAACACGAGATGTCAGATCATTGACCGCCGTCGCGTCTGCTTTCTTCGCCACGTTGTTGTTTGTGGTATCAAGAGACGTTTTGAGGTTAGTGATGCTGCTATTCGCGGCAGAAATATCTTTACCCTGCTGCGTCACTGTTCCCTGCAGTGCGGTTAGCGCTGTCTGGTCGGCCTTTTTACCAACATTGGCGTTGGTAGTGTTCAGGTCATTTTGCAGTTTGGTGATCGACTGACCCTGAGTCGAAATGCTCGAACCCTGTTGATCCACTGACGTCTTCAGCGTCTGCAATGCTGAGGCATCCGCTTTATCCTTCAGGGATGATTTAAGACCGGTGATGTCCGACGCCATCGCTTTATCCTGAGTGCTCAGGGTGTCGAGGGACTTGTTAATGTTCGAAACACTGTCGTTAACTTTGGTCTCAAGAGACTGACGAGCTGTTGCTTCCGCTTTATCAGCAGCTACACGCGCCTGTTGCTCCTGGAAAATCAGGCCCGAGCCTACTTTGGACAGATCGTTACCGTCGTAAGAACCTCGCATCTGGACCGCCAGAGCATTGCGGTTTGCGGCTTCAGCTGCGTCAGCATCTACGCGAGCGGCTTTCTCATTCTGAAGTGCGGCCATGCCAGCGCCAGGCGTCGGTCGACCCACAGCAATCCAGTCAATCAGAAGATAGTTCTTGTCATCCTGACCTTTTAAGAAGTCAAAACGGAAACGGCGAATAGTCGTCGAGGCACGCCAGTCGATGTCATGAATGGACAAAGTGGCAATACCATTGGCGTCATACTCCGGCTCATCGAAAGTGATGGAACGTGCGTCACTCCAACCCTGCTCCGATGCGCCAAACCATAACAACTTCCCAGCCCATACCGGCTTACCGACTTTCTTAATGCGCAGTTTGATAAAGCGATAGGCATTTGCGTCGATTGCCATATTGTTCGGAGAACGGCATGTTGAAGTGCTATTTGCAGCTTTCAACCAACCATCGCTGGTGACATTCATCGGAACAGCGCTGCCGTCGTCCTCAGTCCAGCCTTCATTATCGGTATCGAAATACCAGATGTTCAGACTGTCAAATTGCTCGCCAGTACCAGCCGCAATCTGGGATATTTGCTGTGCCAGAGATTCGTTAGCCGTCTGCATTTGCGTGGAGAGATTCTGGATCTCAGACTGACGGTTATTCTTCTCTTGCAGCAGCCCGTCTGCGCGTGCGCGTGCTTCACTTTCAATGGTCGCGATTCGGTTAGAGGTTTCCTCAGAGATAGCATTAGCCGTCTTCGTATCAAGCGCTGAAACAGCCGCGGAACGATCGCTGACTTCTTTCTCTATTTTCGCATTGAGAGAAGAGGCTGAGTCACTAATGGCTTTTGCACGATTGCTGGCCTCCACGGCAATGGAGTCAGAGATCGCAGAAGCGCGAGTAGACGCCTCATCGGAAATAGCTTTTGCACGAGCGGAGACCTCGTCAGCAATAGCCTTACTACGGGCGTCAGCCTCACCAGAAATGGCTTTGGCGCGTTCAAAAGCCTCATTAGCAATAGCCTTGTTACGGGCGTCCACTTCATCAGCAATAGCGCTTGTGCGGTCGGTAGTCTCTTTACTAATTGCAGAGTTCAGGGCTTTTTTCGCTTCGTTGACGGCATTCGCGGACTCGGCGCGAGCATCATCAATCTGAGATGTCGCCTGGCTCTTCGCTTCTTCGATGGCGGCATCAACTTCTGTGGCCACGGCCTTACTGTCGATGTCGGCAATCAGATCCTGACCCAGTTCTGACTCGGTAATTTTGTTCTTCAGGAACGAAAGAACGTCGCGCGTCGTTGCGGTCGTTGCCAGTGGGGAGTTTAACGCACTGAGCATTCCACGTTTGTTGGCTGCACGTACCCAATAATACCAGGTGACAGAGTCTTCAAGACCGTTGTGACTGAAGGTTGTGCCAGATACCTTGGCAATCAGCTGCGCTTTAGATTTATCGTTGGTCTTGGATGCCAGAACCTCGATGTGATCCAAGTCAACGGAAGCCGGGTTAACCCAATTCAGAACAATTGAGCGATAATCGCCTACCGCAGTTAGACCGGTCGGGGCATCAGGCGCCGTCATGGTTCCCAGAACTTTGTAGGTGATGCTGATAGGATCAGTTTTGCGACCACCAACAGAAACAGCGTACACCTGGAAGTCGTACTGGCCGTTCTCCGCTACTCCACGAAGTTCGAACTGTTCTTCAGTTACGCGCTCAGATTTCCAGTTTGAAACATTCCCGGCATCGGAGCGGCGCCAGCTGATGTAATACTGAGCCGACTTGCCCTGCCATGTAGCGGTCAGAGAAACGGACAAGTTACCCGGAGAGGACAGATAAGTGCCTTCGGTAATCGCCAGACCTGACGGCTTTGAGAACGTTGGGTCAAGAACGGTCGTATTTTGCGGGATCAGCTGTGCGCCGCTATCAATAGCTTCGTATTTGGTCGGGTTGTTCTGAATAGCCGTGATATTGAACGACGTACCATCGTCACCCTCAGCAACGCTCACAACGCGTGCTTGTAGCGGGGTTAAGTCTGGTTGAGCAATGACCCACACTGCATCGCTTACCGGCGTCTCATTGGAGCTGAGAGCGGTTTTAAACGTGACGGTGGTGATGTTCTTCCCATTCTCCAAAATATCACGCTCAACCATCTTCCCTTCTGCGCTGAGGAAGGTGATATGGTTTCCAACTGAAGTCAGATCAACCGGAGCGTCCAGCTTGATGCTATTGGAGGTGTAGCCGATAATACGACCACTGTTGCGACGGCCAGCGCGGAATTTATCTGCGATCAGCACGATGTCGCCAGGCATCAGGAATACAGAGTCCATACCTACTGCAAAGGTGATGACGTCAGATTCCATGCGAGAGGTGTAGAGCGTCCAGAGACCAACACGATGCGCCTGGCCGCGTGAAGTACAGCCGAATGCGACTGACTCAGTTTTGCGGATGCCATAGCGTTTAATCGCTTCCTGATCTTCTACATACTCGACGCTCTGCTTGTAACCGTCCTCTTTGTTGTTGTAGGTGATAAGAGCAACGGAATAGCGATCTTTACGCGCCGAACCTTTGTAGGCAAATGATCCATTCACCACGTTGCTGTTGGAGAACAGCATCACAGGGTCTGCTGGAGAATCCTGCGTGATGTGAACCATGCCACCAGCCCAATAAACCATGCCACGGAATGCCCCTGCGATGTCCTGCACGACGCGATAAGCATCTTGGCGACTGGTAATCTGGGTGTTGATAGCGAAGCGCTTCTCTTTACCACCGAAGCCATCATCAACGAACGCATCACAGTAGCGACCAATCTGATACAGCTCGCCGATGTTAATCATCGACTCCTGAACAAACTGACCCAGACCGTAACGAGTGTTCGTCAGCAAGTCGAAGAGAATCCACGCCGGGTTGGAGGATGATGCCAGCTTAAATGTACCGTCCCAATTGCCGTCGTAGGAGTTCGTGTCAGCGTTATAGTTTGACGGGACACGAATTTTCAAACCTTTAATCAGGTATGAACGAGTCGGCATTGAAGAACCGAACTGCTCTGAGTTGATTTTCAGACCAACGAGCGCAGAGTTCGGATAGTTCAGGCTGGTATTGACAATCTCACCGATCGAATCGATGTAGGTGTCATCGTAGAGATAGCTGTTATCGGTATGATCTTCAGTCAGACGAATGGCACGCAGAGTATATGCCTTTGCCGGCTTCGGTAAGTCCAGAACATAACTACGGTAATAAACACCTGTCTTCTTCGCGGTCAGAGAAATTGTTGCGTTGGACTCTCCCTCTGCAACAACGTCAACAAAGCCGCCGCCATTACCTGCGTCGATCTGGAATTTAAACTGGACTGTCGTACCGTTAGTATCGCCGCTCTTTTTATCGATGCTGCGAAGTGAAGGAAACTTCATCACTACACGAACGCGATCGCTGTCAGCAGAATCCAGAGACACGTTAACCTGGCTCGTTTGCTTCAATTGACGCCCTACTGATTTCGGCGTTTCAATGAAGTCAAAACCATCGATGACACTTTGATCCTGAGAACCGTCGCGGAACCACCAGGTTACACCGCTGAAGTTGTAGGAATTGTCGCTATTCTGGAGCGGCGTGTCGTTCAGGAAGATGGATTTTGCCCCATCAATCAGACCACCGATAACACCCTCACCCAGCAAATCCAATACAGAAGCCATAGCGCGGCTGTTTACCGTGTCATTAGCCTCCACTGGCGTCCTTGAGCTACCGCCACCCTTACTGCCGCCGCGTCCTGAGATAATCAGGCCGTGCGCGACTAATTGCGAGAGACGGCTTTTTTTGAAATTTGGAACTTCCATTTATCCCACCGTTAAATCTGGTCAATAGTGATAGAGGAACTTGCGATTTGCGAGCCAACGAGAATTTCTTCGCCGTAGTTCAGCTGAACCGGGTTTCCCTGATTAGTAGTGTTTTGAGGCCCGTCGAAATAAAACGAGTCGGAGTTATCCGCTTGTCTCACTTCCGGGTTTTTTGCTTGTGGGGATAGGATCTGAGCCAGACCGCCCATCATCATGCTCATGCCGGCCACAACCAGCGCCGAGGATGTGCCTGCAGTGAAGATTTCTGTGAATGCACCAATGACCACCATCGCGGCGCCAATCGCGACCTGAACGTAGCCAAGCGTCTTCCCGCCACGTCCCTTTGGTATTGGCGTGATGCGTATTTTCTCAACATCCTTACCGGCGCCTTTCATCATGTATTCGGTTTCGTCAACCGACCATGTGGCTCCACTTTTGGTTGTGATTTGAATGTGATAACGGTCGTAAACCTTCGCATTACGACGAATCCAGGCATTTAAGCCTGGTTTGTTTGCGTCGATAAGGTTGATGGCCTGCGCCGCATTTGATGCGCGGAGACGCCAGTGTCGGCCGAAGCGGTTTGCAAGTGCGCCGCCCAGCTGGACATGAACTAATTCAGACATTTTTCCTTCCCTGTTAATAACGCCCGATGACGCAAATGATGCGTAGTATTTTTCTGGTACATACCGCCGTAAGTGGCGTGACTGCTTAGCCTGTCGATTTGGTGATGCAGGATGCGGTTGTCACCAACGTAAACAGCGCAGTGATCTGGCATCTTCCCGTACTGAATGAAGAAGATGTCGCCCTTCTGAGGCTCTTCGCCATGGGCAAGACGGACGAGATTTTCATTGCGATAATTCAGGTCGAGAATGTCGTCGTCGCCCAGATACCACGACGGGATATGCAGGTGAGCGTTGGCGTTGATCTCGATATTGAATTCGCGTTTCAGATAGTCTCGACACAGCATCCAGCAGTCGAAGATGCCAAAGACATACGGTCGGCCGGTGTACGGCATTTCAAAGCCATTGGGCGTGATCACTTCCATCTCGCTTAAACGAAACTCGGCATCAATCTCCGGGTTAAGATTTTTCGTGACGGAGAGGATGAGCCAAGGTAGCTCCGTTGCCTCACAACCAGCGCGGTCGGCGTCAGAGGCCACTGGAGGGCGATCAGTGTGGCTATGCCAGATAGCCACAACCTCGCCCTCGTCTTCGGCAGCAATCACGTCTTCGTGATGCATGACAAACTCATTGGCCGGGTCTTCAGAGACGTTTCGCGCCTCAATAAAGCGATATTTCTCCCCCGATGTCTGGACGATGAACCCGCACGCCTCATTTGGATAACGGGCAATAGCGCATTGATATAGCGACTGCGTCACCGCGGAGCCGGCAATGGATTTAATATCACTGAACACGCGTTGCCCCCGGAAAGCCGCCAAAAGCAATGATTCCGTTGGCGAAGAAGTTTCGCCTGGCCTTGCACGCATCGAGACGCTTGGTGCAGTAGTCGTCGCTGAGCGATGTGACCTGATTGTTGTTCTTGTCGAAGTACGGGCCTGAGTAGCCACACTCCGCTCCGCGGTATTTCCACGGGCAGCTGTTTTTGATGATCTGACGTGCAGGTAACTGAACGCCCATCAAATCAAATACACTGGACAGCTCAAACTCAACGCTATCTTTAGTTTCCAGTGTCTTCTGCTCAACGAACCAGATTTCATCAGGGAAGTGCTGAGAGGCGTCGGCGGTCGCGTTTCCAGATGGGAAGTTCGATGCGTCGAGGAAACGAGCCAGCGTGCGACGACGCGTGATTGTGCAACCAACCAGATCGTCATTTGCCGCGACTTCGGCTGAAATTGTGCCGCCATAGTTAGAGACGGTCATCTTTGGTCGAGGCAAAGAACCCGAACCCGTTTTATCGAACCCACTCGCCTTAATCGGCCATGGTAGATACTCAACTCCCTGCCAGACGACAGATGTGTCGAGATTGTTCGTTCCGGCGTGAAAGAAAAGCTTCCCGCCCGAGGTTGTTACCGACATATCAAGCTCGAAAAGCTCGATAACGGAGGATGGCGCCAACCTCTGAATTTCCGTGCGAATACTCATACTCATCCTTGAGTTAAAAACGATACCTTATATATTAATAAGTAAATACTTACTTATCAAGATTCAAAAACTTGTCTAAAGGTACAACTGATCTCCAAATACCCCGGATAGCGTTTAACAGTATGAGAATCACACACACAGATGATTTTCTTATTGCGCGGGGTCGTCCAGTAAAATGACTCAACTGCGCCGCGAGCTGTCAGAAAATCGTCGATAGCATTACCGATGCTGTAAGGTCTTTTAAACGTCAGCGCCCATTCTTCTTTAATGCGGTTAAGACCGGCTGACTGGCGCTGCTCGTAATCGTCACCAAACTTCAGAACGGTCACTTCTGGCTTTACGGTTTTCTCTGACTCAAAATCCGGGAACCAGTTAAAGGTTTGTCTTGCCATTTTTCTCTTCCTTGAGATGCCGCCCACTTCCTGTAGGCGGCTTTGTTTTTACCTGTTGCCGTTGGTGTTTTTGTTCAGAGAACCACCAGGGCGCTTTTCCTGCGTAATCGTTTCGAGAACGATGTTTTTAATGCGTTGGGCTGCATCGTTCCAACCTTTGCCGTCCGCATCCGAGCCAGACGTTGAGCTGGAGCCGTCAGAATTAACACTGATGTTGATGGCAACCGGAGCAATTGTTCCGCCGCCGCCAATATTCCCCGTCATCGTTACTGGAATCGAACGACCATCAGGCAGAGGGACATAGGCTTCATTGTCTTTCCCTTCACCAAATAGAGCCAGCTGCGGCGAAGTAGCGATCCCGCCTTTGGAGTAAGTCTTCAGTGGAATTACACCATTTGGCCCCATGATCCCACCCTTCTCAAATTTAGGAATGGGTGGAATGTTCTGACCATTGGCCCGCGTTGTTCCAGACCCACCAGACCCACCAGACCCACCAGACCCACCAGCTCCACTCGCGAGGCTACCAGCCCAGACCGATGTTGCCGCGGATACCATGGACATACCAAAGTTCAGCCAACGCCCCTTCGATGAAGTCGAACTAGCCCCCATCGAAGCGAAAACAGCCGTCAAACCTGCTGCCACTGAAGATAGATTATTCATCGTCAGAATGTTGGCGCCGATTGCCTTTGTCTGATTACCCGTAGCAGTACCGAGACCAAGAAATGACTTTGTAGAATTCCAGGCGCTACTAACCATCCCAGATAATCCGCTGTTAGCATTCTCAGTGGCCGTACTCATTTGGCTAATACCCGCGCTGGTCTCCTTCGCGGACTGACCAATGGATTTGTCACCGTTATTCACGTTAACACCGGCGCCGCCGGAGCTGACGAGACTTACGCCCTGATTCAGCATAGCCCCAGCAATGTTGCCGGTATTACCCGCGCCGTTGGTTCCCATGCCCATCATATTCATGAGCGGTGCAGTGATCTGCGATTTAACAATGATGCTGGCTATGTCTTTGACGATCGATCTTGCAAAATCACTGAAACTAGCCTTACCGTCCATAATGAAGTCGGTAATCGTGTCCGTCATACTGGAGAACGCATTACTCCACACGGTCTCAATTTGACCGGCGACGTCTTCGTACTCCAGCGCCATCTTCTGCGTTTCAGTCCCAAACTGCTCGATAAAGGCACGACTACCACCTTCTCTCATCGCTTTCAGACTGCGCTGGTACACATCCTTCATTACATCCGACTGAGTCGTTGCGATATAACTCTGAAGTGTCTTGATGTCGCGCTGATAGTCTTCCATCCACTTAGCCATCGCAGCCTGTCGATTAGCGCCATCAACCGACGACATAATCCCGCTGGTCGTTGTAGTGAATTTCGACACTGTCTGTTCAGCAGAATCGCGGTCAAGACGCTGAGAGTAGTCCGCAGCATTGGCTTTGATGAAATCGCGATCACGAATCATCTGGCGCTTCTGGTCGTCGGTGAATCGAGAGTTTGGCGGCAAGGCTTTGCCGTTGATGTCCTGATCCTTCAACGCGTTATCGATTTGACTCAGTGTTTTTTTAACCGACTCGTCGAAGCTTGCACTTGCCTTAGACGTAAGACCCAACTGACCGGCCAACTCGTTCGCGCTGGAAACGACCTGCTGATTGGCCTTGGCTACCATCGCATCAATACTTTGCTGCTTAGAGGCAGCAATATTGGCGCTCTGAAGGCGCTTGTCCGCGGCGATTTTGTCGGCCTTAGCCGCATCGGCAAGACCCTTTTTAATCGAGTTCTGCTCAGATCGACTCAGGTCGTCAAATTTCTTATCGCCTACAGCCGAGAGATAGCGCTGGTTTACGCTCATCTGGTTCTGGCCGGTGATCACATTCCCGAGAAGGTCTCGCAGCGCTTCGCCTGTATCTGGATTGACGAAATCACCAACCTTTTTGCCCGCGTTGTCCGTGATAAGCTTTATGCGATCGCCCGTCTTCGTCTGAGTGCTCAGCTTCGGCGTATCACCAGACATCGATTTTTTTGCACGGTCGAGATCTGCTTGCGCCATCTGAACCTGATTGTTGTTCAGATCGTTAATTTGCTTAGACAGTGCGATATTTTTTGTATCGAGCGTCTTTTTCTGCTCAGCCGTCAAGCTTTCACTCTTCAGCTGACTCTCTACACTGGCCTTCTGATCTTGAAGCGTTTTTACCAGATTCTGATAACCGTCTAAGCGCTTCTGAGTCGCGTCGACCAGTCTCTTTTGACGGTCAGCGTTCAACTTCTCCAGTTGACTGCTTTTCTCATCTTTGCTTAGTGACTTATCATTACTGATAGCATCAGAGCGATCACGATAATCCTTAGCAGATTTTGAAAGAGAGGCGGCGTCTTTCGTGAACTGGTCATCGATCTTCTTCAGACCTGACTGCAGGTTGCGAGAAATCTCTTTACTGGCAACAGCAACCACCGCCCCACCCATGGCGTTCTGGATGTCCTGACGCTGACTTTGCACATCCTTCAGGCCGGCATTAATGTTATCAATGTTGAACTTATCGCTCTTCGCCAACCCTTTTTGCTGCTCTGGCGTCGAAGACATATAAATGCTCTTACGGCGCTTATAATCCGCCTCTTCTATGTCGAGCTGGTTTAACCTTGCAGTAAGAGCAGCCTGTTCATTTTTCCCCATCGCTTCCGGGACGGCCTTAATCTTCTCAAGCGCATCAGATGCTTTCTCTGAAACACTCTCAAACGTCGACGCCAGAAGAGCCACAACACCAACAACAGCGGTGATACCGATGATGATAGGGTTAAATTGCAAAACAGCTGTAAACGCCAACCACGCAGTTTTTGCGCCGCGAATGGCCTCTGTGATGTTAATCACCGCAGCAGCAAACAAACCGAAGTTGCGAATATCCTGAACTATTTTGCCTGTTACCGAGAGGAAACTCGTCACCCCTTTGGTCGCCAGACCAAGAGACTTGTTCAATGAAGAGAACATCTCCAGAGCAGTGCCTAGTGAACCGGTAACGATGGTTTTCAAAAGTTTGAAACCCATGCCTAAACCGACAATTTGAGCAATGGTTTTGACCAGCTCAATATTCTTCCCAATCCACGAGGCCATTTCCGTCAATGTCTTAACGATAGCAGTCATGCCCTGGCCGAAGTTGTAGGCGAATAACTGACCTTCGGTTGTGTTTAGATAAGTCGATAGCTGCTTTAAGCCATCGGACAATGCGTCGAGATACCCGCCCTTCGCCATATTATCGGAAAAGCGCATAAATGCCGTCTGCATCTGAGCCAATGCGCCGGTAAACGAATGAGACAGACGATCTGCCGCGCCGGCGCTATCAATCTCCATGCCGAGGAAAAGCATATCAAGAGCAGACTTCGCCTCAACGGTTCCCAACGAAACGTCTTTGACGAGCTTCGCCATGCTGACGCCCATAGTGTCGGCCATCGACTGCATTGCAGTAGGAACAGCCTCACCCAACTGCTGACGCAACTCTTCCATAGAGATAACGCCTTTGCCCGACATCTGCTGAATCGCTATCGCCGCGCGCTTCAGGATTTCCGAATCACCACCAAACTGAGCTACGGAGTTAACCAGAGCATTTAGCGATCCCGTCGTTGGATCGATACCGCCAGACTTCAGTTTCACGAATGCATCAGATACTGCATCGAGCGAAACGTGAACCTTTTCCGAAAGCCCCATGATGAAGTTCATGTCTTTCTCGGCAGCATCCTGCGGATTCTTTGCGTCCTTCTCCAGACCCTGCAGTAAGATGCGCGTGTTTTGCATCTTGCTCATGGCTTCGATCAGCGGCTGTTGCCATCCGAACAGCATTTCTTTAACGGTTCGAGCAGCGTCGCCAATTTCCCCCAGAAGGAAAATATTGCCTCGCAGCCCTTCGAACAAACCGTTCTCAGAGCGTCCATGACCGCCACCCGAATTACCTCTGCTACCGCCAGAGCCACCGCCAGAGCCACCTACTCGACCGCCACCAAGGATTCTCCCACTCAGTGATTTCTGGCGATCGATGACGGCATCCATCTGGTCACGAACGTTTTTAAGCCCGTCTGCCGCTTTGTCAGTTGTCCCTTTCCAGCGATCTAATACTTTGCTGGTGTTCGACAAACGGCGGTTCAGTGACGATGTGGTGTTACCCATGTCTGAGGCATGGTTTGAGAAGCTTTTGGCAGATTTGCCGGCGTGATCCGCGAAATCAGCGAAATCCAAAAGCTCAGACTGAGCCTTCTTCAGTACAGAAGTCAGCGCACCAACTTTACCGCTGGTCTGATCTACTCTCGTCGAGAAGACGGACAGACTACGGTTGATGGCGGCGATGTTTTCACGGATGGCTCGAAGACTTTGGCTGGCTAGTTCAGTGCCGGCCGCAAAGTCTTCCATTTTGTCCGCGCCTTTACCAAGGGAGACGCTTAGAACTGAAAACGAACGGCCTGTGGCGACGACAGACCGTTCAAGAGAGGACATTTTTTTGGAGTTATTAGAGGCCGTTTTACCGAATGTCTCTAACAAATTTCCCGCGTTTTTAATTGACGTTGAAAACTCCTTGTCATTCAACGTCAATTTAAAATCTACAATATCGGACATTCCCTTATCCTATTTTTCCAAAGATTTCCATTAATTGCTCTTTGGCGTCAGGGTCTGCTTTTGCTTTCGATGGATCGTAGACTTTATCGGTTACGACTGGTCTTCCTATCCGGTATTGCAAACCCTCCATAAACGCCGTAGCGTCTTCCGCCCCCGCCTGAGAAAGCCGTGACACCTGGAATACTCTCAGATCATCCTCGGCTTTTAGGCGGTCTATGTTGCGGCTAAGCATCCAGAAGGTTGCCAGCGGCAGCTTTAGAATCTCTCGCGGCGGAATGGCGTAATAAGCAATAACTCGGCTGAAATAGAATCCGAAGTCTATCGAGACAGTGACGACGCCGGATTCCTCTTCGCGGGAAATTACTTTACGTCTTCTCCGGCCGCGGCTTCGTTCTCTTCCTCTGCCTGTTCCATGGCGAAAGAAAAGATCTGCTGCAGCTGCGGGATGCGCAGACGATTAATCACTTCCTTTGGTACGTCAGGAATGACTTCGGCCACCAGTTCGGCATAAGCTTCAACCTGATCCAGCATTGACATAGCTTCGATGTCTTTGCCTTCAAAGGCTTTTACTTTGGCGAACAGACCGACAGTCATTTCCGCGACGGCATAGGTTTTTCCAGCCACTTTGATTTCTTTTTTCGGCGGAAGAATGGAATCCAGATCCAGTAACTTAGTCATTTCAAAAATCCTTTTAAACAGAGGGTTCTCCTGAACCCTCTTACAGACTGCTATTAAGAAGCAGCGGTTACGGTTACGGTCACTTGTGAAGACACAATTGAGCCGTCCTTAGTGGTAAACGTAATCTTCGCACTACCTGTCGCTACACCCCTCACAACGCCATTGGCGTCGACGGTTGCGATAGCTGGGTTGCTCGAAGTCCATGTCCCACCTTGCTCATCTGCGTTTGACGGGGTAATCGTCTTAGTCAGCGCAGCTGTTGCACCCACTTTGACCGATACTGAAGTCGGCGCGACGGTCACGCCCGTCACTGCTACTTTGGGGCAGAAAGAGTTCCCAAAACGCCGGTATCATCTGGGTACGCATTGAACTCCACAGAGAACACACGAACGTCATCAGACTTATACGCCATGGTGAAGTTACCGCCAGTAGCGGCCTTCGGCAGAGTCAGAATGAAGTCGGTGCCGTCCTGCGGGGTCAGGATCAGCTGCTGCGCTACGTCAACCAGGTTTACCCCCTGTGCTGATTTGATGCTCAGAGTTTTGGTGTCGGTGGACATGGTGGAGCCAGGCATCAGATTAACCATGTTCGCCAGCACGCTTTCTGCCAGTGGTACGGTTACTTTGATGTTACGACCCTGAATCAACTCAGAGATCGTGGTTTGCCCCAGCTGGTCTACGGTCACTTTCAGAGTTTCAGTAGAGACTTCTACCTCTACGCCGCCCTTGGTGTAACCGAGATCGGTGCCAGCGAATGAAACCGCACACGCACCTAATTTGATGTTTTTTACATGGGTATTAGCCATTGTTGGTAAACTCCTTTTACCGTTGCTTTGTCATCTTGACAGAAAGTAAGTATATACTTACTAACTTCAATATTACAACATCGAGATGGAGTTTGAATTCAACTTAGACTTTTTGATGTGGGGGTATCTCTCCCCCACGAGGATTTACTTGGATGAGGACTTTTCTTCACGATTCTTGTTGAAGGCTTCAACACCCTTTGAGCAGGCTATTTCATAATCATAGTATCTGCGGTCAATGATCCCGGTGTCAAAGTTATACCGAGGCAAAACTTCGATCATAAAGTCCTTTTTTTCGTCATTAAACTTTGACACTTCAAGGGCTTTGTTGAATAAATAAGATTTCGTGCGAACGACCCTGTAGCTGGCTGGATTTTCAGGCAATACGCACGCTTTCTGGCATCCCAGCCTTTGTCATCCTGTTCAACGCACGCACCATGGCCATAGCTTCCGCTACCTGACCATCGTAGTCACGCAGCGTCAGTGAATCTCCCAACAACTGCTTCATTCTGTACATTGCCGTTTCCGCTATCGAGCGACGGTTATATTCCGTTGTCCATTTCCACCGTGCATTGCTTCCGCTCAGCCGCTGATTAGCAACGGCACGGTTGCGGTCTGCGTACTCACCGGGCCAGTAACCTGCTCCTTTTCGGGGAGGAATAAGCGCGCTGATTTTTTTGCGGCGCAGTTCATCGTGACAGAGCCGGGTATCGTAAGCCCCGTCTGCCGCGGCTGCCCTGATTTTTCTGTGAGTCTGCCGGATAAGGCCCGGGAAGGCTTCTGAGTCCGTGACGTTATTCAGCGACAGGTCTGCACAGACAACTTCATGTGTGTTGCTGTCAACAGCAAGATGCAACTTTCGCCAGATACGACGGCGCTCTTTGCCGTGCTTTCTGACTTTCCATTCGCCTTCACCAAAGACCTTCAGCCCGGTGGAATCAATCACCAG